>Ga0126332_10000829_pt1 | contig 10673 bp, 11 predicted proteins | sample InaspJWI42metaG_FD_94482 | JGI IMG/M metagenome (GOLD analysis project Ga0126332, IMG submission 94482) | Marine gutless worms symbiont microbial communities from Oahu, Hawaii - Inanidrilus sp. 2 OAHU.JWI-42 metaG | ecosystem: Host-associated > Annelida > Digestive system > Unclassified...
CAGTGGTTAGCCTAACTAATGAGCATCACGGTTCAACATTACAGTCACATGACGGTTCAATATTTTTGACTGTTGAACCATAGCCAACGACAAAAAGCTGAAACGGAAGTCAAGCAGTGTTATCAACAACTTGCAAGTTGCAACAGTTGCAAATGGTTGACCACAACATCGTTGGTATGACTATAAGGCCTATAAAATGACAGCTAAGTAAACATCTGAAGAAATAATTATATTTAGAGAGAGAGAACAAAACATTGGCCTTGAACATCAATCAACTGCACTCCAAAAGGCCATACATTACTTAGCAGTCTGCAACAGCAGTACCATGGACAATAATTCTAATGACAGGTCACTAACTTAGACAAACCTCAAATTCAATGACCCTTCGCCCTCCCTGTTTGCAAGATGAATGGGTGCCAGAATATGGTATATCACAAATGCTACATTTTCACTAAATTTGACATTCGAGGTTTAAAGAAACACTGTAACTAAAAACCACAAGAAAAAAGTGACGCATCAACAAGATGCAGTATTAAGGTAATTGCAGTAACCTTTCTTTCCAGGTCTAAGCCCTTCATCTGCCTCATAATACTCGCGGATGTTGACCATTTTCCGACCATGGAACTCGCAAACAGTAGCATAGCGCATCTTTCCCAGCTGTGCACACAAACACAGCCATTCTGTGGACCAGTGCATGCAGTGCTCTTGAGTCAATGACATGGATATATTAACATACATACAATGTTTGCATTATCAACAGCATTAGATAACTGGCAATCAACGTATCGGTCATAATTATGTCACTGCATTAACAAATAACTAAAGCAAAATTTAAATATTTCAATGTCTAAACTAAACAACCAGAATAAACAATAGTGCAAAACATTGTAGATGCCATTGAATTATAACACAGTTTCTAATTGTTCCAACACAAACAAAAGGGGACAACATTTTCAACTACAAAATGTGTGGCCATATGAAAGCAGATGCAAGATGAGTGGACTGATATGCCCTTCCTGAAATCACACAATAAACCTCATCCTGTTGTGATCCACTAACCGACTCCAGGTAAAGATAAAACAATGCTCCCTTCACACTGGCTGTCTAATGCCAGTTGAGAGAAAACACTGTTTAAGACTGCACATAATACAACAAAATAAAGAAGATACTCACACATTGTAACCAACAAACCTGAATACTCAATACGTCATCTCCAGAGACCCCACTTTTACTCTTTGATGGCTTAGATTCCTTTGATTCCTTAGACTCCTTCGGTTTCTTCTTCTCTGCCTTCTTCTTCTTCTTCATCTTGGGCTGCAATGTTGACAGCAACATAAACTGTCTGTATCAATGTTCACCAGTCTCAGCAAGCACGATGCAAACAAAAACACATAAAATGTTCTATAGATCAGTAACATGAAATCTATTGTAATGCAGTGCTTGCAACAACACTGCATCTCAACTCAGAGCAAGTGGGAGTGCTGTGTTAACTAATGGTACTTTGCATTGTTGTAGACACACTGGGACACTTTATGTTTCGCTGAGACCGAAATCTCAAACTTTAGTCTGAGACCAAAAGTTTGGTCTGAGACCAAATTAATATGCAAAACATGAGGTAACACTAAACTTTGGACTGAGACCAAAGTATCAAACCAAATCATTTCACTTCAACTTTTGCTTAAGCAAATGTAAACAAAACAAATACGTCATGAATGACATCGTAGCTTAGGACAGTACAATGACCACCATGGACTGAACACTGAAAATTTTAATTTTTTTTCTGCATTTGCCAGTGAGATGAGACGATTGGTCTGAAACATGGCTTAAGATGTTTTGCATACTAATTAGGTCTCAGACTAGTTTGAGACCTTAATCTCAGCGAAAGATAAAGTGACCCAATGTATAGGTCTAATGAAATACAGTAATATAGTGAGGATGCAATATCAAATACTAATCCTTTACCAAGGTATCAATGTTACTGCAGTAACTGTAGCAGGAAATGTCATACAAAACTAGATTAGTTATAATCAAATACTGCTGCATAGAACCTAGTTGAAATGTTCAACTGTATCTATTTTATGAATGCACAGTGAATACAATAGGGTGTTGACTAGGCTACATAGAACCACAACACCTGCAGAAGTAACAAGAAGACACGACAGGACTGACAGTATTATTCAAATTACTCAGTAACCACCAGTACTTGTACTGCATTATTACTCAGTATTACAACACTACTCAGGTACTGAACTCACTCCTTCAAATCTTGAAGTCCCCAATACTAGTATAAAAGACAAATCATTCTAACAGATAGTACAGCATTTACTGTACCTGGTCATCACTACCACTTTCTGAACCTGAAGTGTCAATAAACTCTTTGGATTTTGACATTGTTCTTGAAAACAGATGAATGTATAAACCTACAGCTACAACATGCATCACGAAAACATATCACACCGCACAAATAACTAATGCAAAACTGCATGTAATTAATACATACAATGCTACGTTCAGTATTGCTACTGTTACTCTCGCCTTTTGTTTAACTGGTCAATTTTTAAACAAAAAGTATACATAAAGTAGTTAGGCATGCATGTGAAGCAGGCGATAACGTTTTCGGGCAGCAAGTTGCGGTTCTGGGCTGATAGCCTTATAATACCACTGAATAATAAGTGACATTAACTCCATCTAATCCCAAAACAAAAATAATGTTAATATATCTACATGTATTAACAAATATGCTTGGAAAACTTACAGAATGTGCAATTATTTTACAAAAATTACACATAAAAATTAAACATAGAATATCAATACAACTTTTTACCAGGTTGCAACTTCGTACGCAGGTCATTTCGGTCTTAATCTCGGTTCTGGATTACATGGCATGTGAGCGGAGCGTGAGAGGGGCGCAGCAGGCCGAAAATCGAGGGATTTGGGGCGACGCGGTGAGCGGGCATGGCAAAATACGGTGGTGTTGGAGCGGAGCGCGAAGCGGGAGGTCGCGGAGCGGAGCGGTGAGCGGGAGTTATAGAAATGAGCGGTGACCGATGAGCGGATATTCCGCCGCTCACGCTCCGCTCACATGCTCTGTTCTGGAATCTGAATTCAGGAATCGGACAGTGAGCGACACTGACACGGCCAAAGGGTTACGGGCAAAGTGAGTAAAGTAAAGTAGGCCCACAGCCGATAAACATTTGTATATTAATCGACAATTCTGTCAGCCCTCGAGTTTTGCCGGTTTACTCATCTTTAAAGGGTCAACGAACACGACAACAGTGACAGTGACTAGAGCATTCCAATTCGCGATTCGAATCGATTCGATTCGTTATGCAAATCGATTCGAATCGATTCGTTTTGTAAAAAAATCGGCCTTTCGATTCACTAGTTGTTGTGCAGTTTTTGCACTAAATAAATAACACAAACACATCAAATACAGAGATTTTTAATTAAAATACACCACAATGCACGCAATTGTAAGCTATACTGTGTAGAACATCGACAAAAACAGTTACGCTATGCATAAAAATTACTCCTAACTTACTATTTAAATATTAGTGTACAAGCGGCTAATTTATCAAATTGCCGAATCGAATCGAATCGAAAAAATCGATTCGATAGCGAGAATCGAATCGAATCGAAATTTTTTTGCACCGAATTGGAATGCTCTAACAGTGACAGCAGCTCGGCTTGATCACGACCATGAAGTGTTTACGATGATAAGCATGTAAAAGTGCTATTTTTGCGTGTTGACGATCTAGATTGCATGGTTACTCAAGTACACTTAAAAAGCAACTGCCGGATGTGGGCGGTTATGCCTAATCAAAGTAATTATAATAGGCCGTATCTAGTATCTACTTCCGCACGCAGTGACGTCTATTTAACGTTCACAGTGACAGTGTTCAGCACCGCCATAGTTGCGGCCATGGACCTATAAATAGAACTATAGGTCCATGGTTGCGGCTGTCGCTGTTAGCTATGATGTCGGCGGCGGCGGCGGCGGCAGCAGCGGAGTAGCCGCCCTATAGCGCAGAGAGCGCCGAATGCGCGAGCAGAGAGCGCCGAAGACGCGATCGCTGCAGAAGGACTATGCTATAGCGGCAGAGCCGCTAATTAATGTAAGCAAAACATGGCAAGTACATCACACGAGTGAATTTTAACGTTACCGTACACCTTTTGCAAAACTTTATGCAAATAGGCCTATGCATTCCTAAAAGTTGCTAAACTATATGCCTAAGCTGCATGTCAGAGGCGGACGCTCAGTGTGATAAACTGCCCCATGCACCGGTCGAGCTTAGGCCTACTTTTACAGACACGTAAGTCAAATACGCTTTAATAATCGCTCAAAAAGTACACGAAAAGCAGAACATCGTTGTCCATAATAATGATAATATTGTAAACTTCTACGACTAGCTAGGCTACTGTTCAAGCGAAACGTCGAAATGCCGAAGGCGCACAACACAGCGAAGATGTGTGGCATGTAAAACGTGTCTGTGAAACTCACATGCAAAAACATTACAGGGGCGGGTCCATGAATTTGGGAAGGGGGATTCGTTGGGAGTCCTGGTGATAAAGTCGTTCTCGCAGTGGGCTGGCTTTGTCAAGTATCTTGTCAATTACATAACAGCATTACAGGCGGCGTTTTTTTTCGGCGTCTACAGCACCATCCGTGCCTCCGTCAGTACCGTCGGGCATATACTCAAAGTGACTCACCAGGTGGGAGCACTGACGCGGCCAGCGTACATGTACGCATCGGCGCTTCTGTCCAGGGTTCTGAGCGTGTAGTGATACATCCAGAGCGAATGCACCCCGTGGATCCGCCGCTGTATTATTGCGAGTATTACAGCAAACCAGTGCATGCATGCAGAGCACGCGGACGCACTAGTGGCTCGCGCGGTCACGGTCCTCTTGTCCGAGTACTTTTAAGCCACATCGCTCGATCTGTCGGTCTGTCGGTAACAACCGCGAGCCCCGCAAAAACGGATGAACCGATCGAACTGCCTTTTGCCTTTTGGGGCATGGATTGGGGATTTCGGGTGCGACCAGGGAACCATTTATTAGGCGGGGGCCGGATCTCCCGCGTGAAGAGGCAATTTTTGGGGACATCTCCCGGTCAATAAATTGTAAACTACTCAGAGCCGGATTTAAGGGGCGGGGGGTAGGGGGTCTACGTAATTGACAAGATACTTGACAAGGCCAGCCCACTGCAAACTCTCGCCAACGGAGGGCCTTCCACAAACCGTTCATAATTATTTTAGTTTTCGCTAATGATAGATGCCTACAATACGACTTAGTTGTCGCGCATTGTTTACGTTGATCACTGTTTTAATCAGGCCCAATTACTTTTATTCAGCTCCGTGTTCGGACACAGTACAATAAGCACAATAAGCAGTCCTTTTTGTTACTCTCTAGTTACTAGACCTGCATTTTAGCTTTTACAGTCTCCGGTCTAATGACCCACAGTTAAGCTGGGCCACAGCTGGCCTCCCACCAGCTAAATCCGGCCCTGAAACTACTGGGTATAATATAACCGGCGTGCGGCCGATATTTTCAACGTTATTCGGTCGGTGGCAGCAGCGATGCGGCCGTTCGCTATCAGTACTGCGGCAACTCGGTGCATGGTCACGGAGACCAGTTCTCCCAGGTGATGGGGTTGCGGCTGCGGGTGCCGGGCGGCGCGCTGCGGCAGCGTCGACCGGTGAGTGCATGGGCCAGTTTGTCACACTGAGCGTCCACATCTGGAAGCGTCGACCGGTGTGTGGCGGCGGCGTCCACGATGTGTTCATAGCACTCCGGTGCTGCTGCTGCTGCTGCTGCTGCCTGGATGCGGATGATGATGATGATGATGATGATGACGACGACAGCTGCAGTGATGTGCACGAAGCCTTTCAAGCCGAAGCGCTGATCCATGAGACCGAGGCAGGTGTGTCAGGTGCCCCCAGGCGGCCCCGAGACCGGGGCCACACCTCTGGATGATGACGATGGTGATGACGACGATGATGATGATGATGAGTGCCACGGCACGTGCTTCTCGGACGCCCACTCCGGGTGAATGATAAAGTACTGGCGGCGCGGCGACCGAATCGTCCAGAAGAACGGATCGTTGAACGTGTTGTAGTGCTGTACGGGCAGGGGCGGGGTTTTCCCGCCACGCGCTCCGCCCGGTCGCCTGCTCGCTCCCAGCCGCTCCCAGCTCGACGTCACGTGACCGCGCGTGACGTCATCGCCGTCCGCCGCAGACACCGCCGATGACGCCATGTCGACCTCCTGGTGACGTCACGACCACGAGTCACGCGACATATTACACGATCCCTGTTCACAGAACAATAGCGGTCATCGCCCATGGTTGCGTTTCACTGGCAAGACGTAGGGCCTATAGCTTCCTATTAGTGTTCTAATAACCTTAAGCCAGCGTTCGAGAAAACGTGTGCTACACCTCAAAAACGTAAAAAGTCACGTGTTTTGGTTTTAACACGTTAAAAAAACGTAGTACAGTTTCAGTCACTTAGTCATCCGGTATTTAATACACAATCACCGAAAATCAGTAAGCCTACCAACATCAAACATTTTTCTATGTTAGTATCGTAACCCAGCCAAATTTTTTGTTTCAAAAGCCAGTTGTTTGGAAATATTAATGATATTCCCTGGTGGTCTTTTTTCGGAGTCACCCTGATATATGGCTGCTTAATATTTATTGTTCATCTTCACTGCTGTCAGAGTCTGACACTGCCCAATGTTTCCACTTGATTTTTATTTCCTTCCTGGTAATCCAGCGAGCACAGCTTCGAAGGATTGAGGACCAAACTTTCGCTAACGACTTTTTGACACGTCATTTCAAAAAAACAGGCACGTTTTTGAAATTTGAAAAAAAAACGAAAAATACGTATTCTCGAACACTGCCTTAAGCTTATAGGCCTATATGTCTAGGTGGAACCGTTGCCAAGTTATAAGTCGCTAAAATTAACCCGAAACGTAATCCCAGCAAAGTGGTCACTGTAATGGTGGCGAACTGACCGCATCGCCGCGTGCTGCCCCTTGAGAATCAGTTTGAGTATATCGACAGCTGGGCATGTTCGGGCACATCCCAGTTTCTTCCTCCTTAAAAGTGTTCCTTTCCATGGCATGGGGGGATCCGGCCCCCATCTAATTCATTGGGGCTCACCCGAACAGGCCCAGCGCAGTGGCGCCGCGAGGGTGTTTGACGCCCGGGGCAAACGTCTGTGTTGCCGCTCCCGCCAATCAGATCGGCAGTTGATTATTGGTTACAACGATGGCATTGGTGTGGACTGCCACGAACGCTAAGTTGGGGGTGTAATTACGCAATGCAAATTCCCGCCGAATCCGTTCTGCAATGCAAACACCAATTCGCCGTGGAGAAGCGGCCAAATTTCAGAGTTGCATATTTTCGCCCCTCCAAATGCCCCCCCCCCTGCTATGCACAGTGCCGCCGGGTGGCATGCCCCACAGTCCCACGGGTCCATTCCTGCCGCCACTTGCTTAACGGAAAATCGGTCGGTTCGAACGTCGTGACTAACAGACAGACAGACGTACGAGCATTGCGCTATTGCATCAGTGCATCTCTAGCAGTACGCTACACTAGCTTTCTGGGTGTATTCTAATTAGGCTACTATACGAACTGACTCGGTAGCCGACTGGTTAGCGAGCTGGATGGACTCAGGCGCAGAAGGGCCTGTGGGTTCAAATCGCAGCCGCGACGCTGTCGGTTAACAGTCCTAGGCAAACTGTTCACACCCATCGTGCCTCTGTTCACCAAGCAGCGAAAGTGGTAGCGGCCCTCTTAAGGGTTGCGAGGGTAACTGCAGGCCTGGCGTAAAGTAGCCTAATGGCAGCCTACCGCCGGGATTATGACTCACGTCACCTGCAGGCTGACTGCCAAGAACCGCGGGATCAGCCCCGGAACCCTACGCTCGGCAATCCAGTATGGGCTACCTTTACCTTTTTTGTACGAACTGAGACCTAGGCCTATCAGAGTCAATAATAACTGCAAGATGAGTTGTTTTGAGGTCTTACCTGCAACGCCTAGCCTAGACACGCATTGTCGACAAACAGTTCAGTCATAGACCTATACACTACACTGTATACGTCACCGGCGGCACGTCGCCGAACCTCGAGCTGTCTTCGACCATTCACCGCTTGCGCAGAGTCTGTCGACAACGGCACACGACGTGGCCGACACACACACACACAGCTGACGGCGATGTACGTGCCAGCGTCGCCGCTCGCAGCGTCTGCAGTCAGTCCGCAGTGCAATATGGCTACGTAGCCGACTGACTCGAGACTGTAGTCGAGACGCCGCGGAGTTTACTACTCGCGTCCAGATCAATAGCATGCAGTCGCCGGCCGGGCTGCCACAGCGGTGATGACGACCACGCGCCGGCGCCGCTAGAAACTACAGACGGTGCCGAGGACCACGGTGTAGCCCACCTCCCTCACTGCAATAGTCGACAATACGCCACCGGGTGAAATATGACCGGCGGCGTCGGCGGCGGTCGAGCGTGTCCTGCGGTGAAGCTCATCTACAGCGGTCACGTTGGGATGACCCTCATCACGATCCGACCATTCGCTGCGCATCCATCGAACGCTTTGTGGATGTGCACGGCTCGGATAGGCTAACGGGCGATGCGCTGCTAGGCCTATAGCTGATTGCTGCTGCCGCAGGCGCCTTGGCTGGCGCGTCTTTGCCTATCTCTTCAGACACGTTGTATTTATCGAACTGACTTGCCGTCCTTCGCCGCCCGGTCATATTTGTCGTATATGTTTGATGATAACACGTCGTCGATAGAAATGAAGTTGCAAAAGAAATATTTAGGAAGCTCTGTGCATCTTGTATACATAGGGTGGCAGTGACGTAATTTCGTTTCATATCTACGCCAGCTGGTTTTCGCCGCCATCTTGTAGGTAAAACTCTGAGAAATGTTTGTTACTCTGCAGTGCATGCTGTCACTTAAATACGCTTTGTCGGTAGGTTAATGATCATGTGGACATTTTCTTTAACTCACCTTGTAACTCACCTTGTGTGGCCTCACCAGCCGGAAAACCCACCGTGGAGGCCTAGGGCTCGGCGGATCAGTCCATGAAGAAGCCCATCCTTGTTTCCCTTATCTTGTCCAACCATCCTTTAAAGGTTGAATTTTATTTGAAAAACGTGGTAAATCTTCATCCACCAATTCCACATATTATGCCAAGTTACACCCACAAAATGTCGAACGTATCGTGACCGTAGGTTACGTGACGTCATTTCACCCTATGTATTCTTGTCGATAGTGTGCGTGAGCGTCTTACTTATTTTTACGGTATTCAGAGGCGTAAAGGTCAAAGGTCATGTGGTTGGTGAACCGTGACCGTGACAACTGGCAAAACATGTCGTTGAGTTGCTTTGTAGGCCTAAATTCTATTAATTTTATTAGTGAAATAGATCTACGTGTGCATAGAGCGATATATACGAAAACGATTGTACTCGTTTCGTGGTTTTCCGAACTATGTCACGTCTGCTCGTTGTAGGACTTGTTGTCACAATCGTGGTGCTGGGATTTAACTACCTCACGGAGATACTGCGAAATGCGGAAACGTCGCGCGAATTGCGGCGAATCAGGCTCGAGGTACACGAACGATCTTCTGCGCGATCGGAAGCGACGAAGAAACTGGAGTTGTGCCGAGCAGACGTGGCGGCAGCACGCGACGCTTGCAAGAAGCAAGATGGCGTAGCGAAGAAGAAGGACCAGACCATCGCAGACTTGACAACGCAAATCAGTGAAAGTCGCAGTCGCGAGAACAAACTCAAGGAAGAAATTCAGGCACGAGTTTTTATTTTCTTTTTTTTTGAAAGTCGAAGAAAATTTATTTAAATGATAAATGATATTAATTGATACAAAGCCCTTTGCCTGTATACTTGCTGGACACGTGTTAGCAGTGACGTACAGAGTTGGGTATTTTTACAAAGAACAGATTTCAATGTTCTGAAATCATATTAGTCTGTACATGAGATTGAATATTTGGCAGCAGTTGCAGTTAAATAACCAAAGAAGGTAAATGATGCTAGTGGATAATTTCATGTGCATCTGAAAGATAGCATGTTCTAGAAAATGGGTATCAAATGGAAATACATAAGTTTTGACATAATCAATGAGTGCACTACTGTCATGCGAAGGTCGCGTTGTTTACATCCATTCGACACTTTCTGTGAGGATATAATGGGTACTTGTCCGTTAATTCACCCGAATTGTTTTTCGCTTAGGGTTAGGGTTGTCTATGTTTTAGGCGAAATGCATGTATTTTTAGATTTCATTACTCTCGGGAGGGGGCACAGCCCTCGCCCCTATAATATTTCGAAGGCAAATTTTATTTGCAAAATCCAAAAAAAATCACAATGCATATTAATGTACATGTATATGCGGAATGCGCAAAAAAATACACTGAAGTGAATGAGCGAGTTTAAAGAATACAGGTACATATTGGAATGTAAGGCACTGTTGATGTCAATTAGTACCCATTTTCTTGAGGTTAGCCCTTCCGTTTAAATCATTTTGCTGCGTCTTCCCACGTGCACTAATATTTTTTCTCTCTATCTCCGGGAATGTAGGCCTACTAGAATGGAATAAAACTTTATTTTTAACTACTTATTTGTCATCTCATACTGCATAGAGTTTACTTACAGA
>Ga0126332_10000830_pt1 | contig 10670 bp, 13 predicted proteins | sample InaspJWI42metaG_FD_94482 | JGI IMG/M metagenome (GOLD analysis project Ga0126332, IMG submission 94482) | Marine gutless worms symbiont microbial communities from Oahu, Hawaii - Inanidrilus sp. 2 OAHU.JWI-42 metaG | ecosystem: Host-associated > Annelida > Digestive system > Unclassified...
CAGATTTGGCGACAGAAGCTTCAGAGTTGCTAGTCCGCGTGTGTAGAACGGTCTAACATGGTATTTGCGACGGGTCATTAGCTGAGAACTTTTTAATCGACTACAGAAAACATTTTTGTGTGGGAGTTAGTTAACCGAACTGAAGTGATTGCGGTGTACCGCACTGTAACTGTTCGCTGAGAAATATTCACACACACACACACACCCGTTTGACGGCCCTTTGCCAGGACAACCCGGGTAAGCCGGTACCAGAAAGGCAAAACCAATCTGGATTTTACTGAAGAAAGAGACAGTGAGTGACAGTGGCATCGGCTGGGCCATATGCAAGTCTGCACCTCCAGACAGATAACCACGCCAACACCTCACCACTCAGTTTTTTACAGGCCGGATGCCTTTCCTGCCGCCCAACCAACAGCGTCAAAGCACTGAAGGACGGAGAAATATTTCGCTGAGAAATATTCGTGTTAACTAACTAACTGACAAGATTCACGGCCCAGTAACCAATCAGGGTCGGCCTGCCTGTTCATTCCGTGTCGGTAATAAGCTTGTCGACGAAATGTGTTGACGCCTCGGTGTGTCAGACCAACGACGCCGCCGTAATATCGGCTAAAAGATCTAGTACGTGGAAACGGGTAGTTAACGGCGACCGTAAAGGCTCGTTCATATCGCACGAACTGAACTATGGCCATGCGTCAGCGTCCAGCGTCAACGTCGTGACCTACTTCGTAGGCCTGTTGATTGGCTACAGACGATGCGAACTAGGCCTAGTTCGCTTAGTTCTGTGTATTCCAATGTACTGTTTGCACTGGAGTGCGCAAGCGAGTCATGCTATGTTAGCACTGCCGTTGAAATACACGCGTTCACAACAGTGGCGGGTCCGGAAGATTGTGCTATAGGGAGTGAAAGGGGTCTGGGGGCTGTGCCCCAAGCGGGGGTGCAGGGGCAGACCCCCGCTGGGGGCCTGGGGGCGTGCCCCCCAGAAGTTGGAGTATTAATGCATTCTGTGTAATGGTAAAAGCGTTTTCATGAATACCAAAATGTAAAAAATGCGCATAATGTACAACATTATGGGTCTTAAATTACGCATACGAAATCACTCAAGCCTCCAGGGATGTTTCAGTGGGATGCCGTTGATCCCAGTCCCGATTTAGGGGGTCAAATTGTCCTCCAAACTTTAAAAATAGCTATTCCGCATATTAGGCTGACGACACGAACGGAGTTACAGAGAGTTTTCTGTAGCTGAATTTATTTTCACTTACGTTCAAAAATACTTTTTCTGGCCCTCTTACGGGGGGCCATCGTCCCCATCGCCCCCTCCCCCCCCCGATGGATCCGGCACGGGTTCAGAACCAACCATTTTGCCAGTTCGTTTCAGTTCATCTGATGTGAACGTACATAAGTCGTACGTTGGTACGTTGGTTGCAGCTCGTGAGGACGACGGCAGCGGCAGCGGCGGCGGTCAGCGCAGCTCGTTCGCTCACCAGCGCAGCTACTCGTGCGGCGACATCTCTCCGACGGACACGGACCCGCGCGATGACGACCCCGCTGACGCGGACAGCGTGGGTGTCGACCGTCAGCAGGCGCCCAACCATGACGACAACCGCCGCCGCCGACACGCCGGCTCCGGGCGCGAAACAGCAGCTGTAATGGACAGCGTCGCAGCCGCCAACGGTCAGCTCGACCATCTAACTGTTATGCCTAATTCACACCGCTCGCCAGACACGAGTCAGGCGTGTGAATTGACCGCCGGACGAGTGCGTTCTGCGTCGGAGTGCATCCGGCGGTCGCACTGCGCCGCCCGACACACTCCGACACAGACCAGACACAGAACGCACCTGTCTGGCGGTCGGGCCGACTCAATTCACACCGTCACACCAGACACGACAAAACAGTCCTGTCTGTGTCGTGTCTAGTGTGTCGGTGTAAATTAGCTTTACTGCAAGGTTGTTCTTGTCGTTATTGGCACTGCCCGCATAGTATGCGGAACAAGTCTATGAAACGGTACGGCGTCTGTTCGTCCGTCTGTCTGTCTGTCCCATTCGTCCGCTGCAGCAGCGTACGGCGGGTTTGCTGCTGTCAGCCAGACAGGTAGGAGATATCGATCGATTGCTGCACGATCGGCACCGCAGCAGCACGGGGCCGCAGCACGGCGCGCAGCAGCAAATACGGCAGTGGCACGTTTTCAGCGTACGTAGGTAGCTGAACACAGCTTGTTGTTTTTTTCTTGTTGAGGCTGAACGGTTCTACCGGCTTACAACTCGACAACAGTTCCACGTAGACCTAAGTTTACGACAGAAGACAAGTCGTACATTGCCATTCTAACGCAAACATGCATCGGCGAGCTCGATGACCCGAAGTGTCCGAAATCGATTTCTGCGCCTATTAACTTGGGGCGTAGACTATTACCCGCATTTGGGTCTTTGTGGAGGTATAGCATCGGGTCAGAAAATGAGCATAGGCGTATATCACTGTGTTCTCCCTCCAGGTATGACTGCCAAGATTGACTCTCATCTCTCTCTTTCCCTCGTTCTCTCTGCGGCATACGGCGATGGTGATGAAACGCTAATAATATTTCACGAGATTGACAAACTGTTTGGCTGTTATTGGTTTGGCCCGGCATAATATTCACTCGTCTCACGGCCAGTCTTCAAGCAAGCATGCCGTTACATTGGTAACATCGACAATTTTTTACTAATGCTATGTAAAATTTTGAATAAAATCTAAAGTATACTTTATGTAGAACCGAACGTTTAAAAATTATTTCATTAGCGTGCACGCTTCTCAGAAACGTTTAGCGCAGAACGCGAATCAGTCATATTTTATGTGTACAAAAAATCGCCAAATCAGACGGAACGTTAGTGTGCTTCGCAGAAGCAGCGCCAGAAATTACTGCTCCGTGCGGCACTGAGTCAGTCGCACTGCTAAAGAACAGTCGCATTGATGAACGAATCGCTGTGCTTATCATTTCTGATGGTTATTCATCGTTACTGTGATCCACGAATCGCTTGCGTTTTTCTGCTTCTTCTCTGGTTATCTTTCTCAGTGTCCCGACTCCATGCAAAATGAACGGTCTTCTGCAAGATTGGCTAATGGTCGCATAATTCATGGATGTAAAACGTTCAGATAAATTTACTTTAAAAGTTAGAAAGTAAACACGTCACAAGACAAGAACGCTTGTAAATGTGAAAATTAGTCACCTGTTTTACTCACGCAAGCTAAGTGCAAGCTAACTTGACTGACACAACGAAATTTGCAGTTACGATTTGCATTATCTCTGGAAAACAAATTACGCCCTCAGTCACTCACAGTGTGACCGTTTGAAAAAAAACATGAAAACGTAAAAACGAAATATATATTTTTAAACGTTAAAACGCTTTAACAAACAGCTATAGCTATAGCTATAGAGTAACTCAGCGTGCCAATCCTCTCCAAAATGTGCATTTCCACGTGGAAGGCGCTGTTTTACAAGACCGAGGAAGCCTATTGCGTTTATCTTAATCTTTACTGCGCTCACAAGAACACTGACAAATAGCGAGAAACGGGCATTCATCGCTCCAAATTGGGCAGCAGTCACTGAAGAAAATGACAGTTCATCATTCAGCAACTGTAGTAGCGCAGTGTAGCTGTTGCGACTTGCAACTGACTGAACAATGTCCCCACATCTTCTTTCGGATATTCCAACTAATCTCGGAGCATTTCCGAGTTCATCTCGCCAAAGTACAAAATAATTACCTCTGGACAGCACTGCGTGCTCTGCATCACGTCAACGCATCAAGACTATGCTGTACGCACTGTAACTACAGCGCATATACGGGGTGGACCAATGAAACGGTACATGTTTCGACATACCATAACAATACCGCAGTTTGAGACAAAAGAAACATAAGCTATTGCAGAAAGCTGGCGCAATGCTGCACGACGGTTGAAATATTATCAGCTGCGGAACATATCTACGGAAAATTGCATCTGAAAAGATATGCAATAGATGGATGACCAAAAGCTGTTTTGGCTGTATTTTTTATTGCGTTTGTTTAATTTCTCTTTGCCGTGTTTATTCATTTGTTTTGTGCTACCACATAAGACGGTGAAATAAAGCTGTGTATAAAAGCTGGAATCGCGCAGTTGACTAGTGACTGAAGCCTGTTGCAGTTGTCATTGATCGTTTAAATGCAAGGCAATCAGGGCGAGTAATGCTGAAACTTTCACACTCTTAGCATTGGTTCTGGCTTTGCTGTATCAACTGAACTGTCGGAAATACCGTGTTGTGGGTACAGTAAGATTTTTTCGATAATTTTGTGAGAATATTTAACCGGTGGTTACGATTACATCTGGTTTCTTCTAATTTTTAAAAACATTTTGGCAAAACAGTTCACTTTCCCTTGAACGATTGCGTCGATACGGTGTATTGATCATAATACGATTTTACTGGCTCACCTCATAGCGTACTTATTCTCACATAGCAGAATTGCGTGCGCCGGGTCCGTCACTTATCGTGCGTGGACTCAAGGGGAAATAGTATGGTCAAAGCTTCCGCCACAGACCACGGCGTTCGGCAATTCTGTACACATTCTGCGCTCCCGACGGGCGCTGGATTACCACGCTTGACCACATCAAAGTGGACGAAATGTTCTGAGTCTGTGAAAAAAATGAAATTGCTGCGTTTTTATGATATAATCGATTTATCGAATCCACCTTCGGTTTCTTGTGTTAGGTTTCGGTTGCCTTCCTAAAACAATTTCATCTTATTGCGCTTGCTAACTTGCTGCGGTAACAGTATTATAGCAACCGCCTGCAAATCCACAGCGAAGAACAAAAGAAGCTTTCGCGTAGGCAACGCGGTCCACTGAGTATAGGTGCTTATCCGGCGCTTCTGAGCCAACGATGGTTAAATCCAATTGAGCTAGTATATCACCGACTTCGACCGGATGACCGGCTCAGTAAATAGCCATTGCCTTTAATCGACTACGCAGTCCCGATAAACAGGGTCGACTGTTACGCAGGAATCAGTGATTCTTCCTTAGCATGGCCGAGACCACCCCCGGTACATCATTGCTTGCCCTCATTGCCCTTTCCTTGACCCAAGGAAGGATGGCCAAGCTGAGTTAGCCTGTGAAGTTTGGTTAAGTATACCAAGACGGGTATATATATACTTGCAAACGGTCACGTGTTCCAGTTAACCTAGTTCCATAAAGAGTACGGGCCCTTGTTGGGGGGGTCCAGATCCCTAGGCGACGGGGCACTTTTTGAGGAACATTTGCCCGACACCTCACGGACAACGAAATCATCCAGTCATCCAGCCTTCGTTCTTGTCGGACGCAAGGAATACTACGCAGCAGGGGCGTCACGCACCAGCGATGCGGTTTTTTGCCACAATCACCGTGGCCACTTGTTTTCTTTGGTGTCGCTTGACTTTTGGATGAAAGCCTCTGGAAGTCGGAGGTCCCCGTTCGTTGAATCTCCCCAGATCGAACCCATGCCGCTGGTTTTTCGGCCGACTTCGGTGAGAACTGTTACCTTCGAGCGCCCGTCGGTCGCTCGAAGGTTGGTCAGCGTCTGCAGCCGTGCATCGTTCGGCGTTTAGCGGGCGCTACCGACGGTCAGACGTCGCCGCCAGATATCGAACGTCAGACGGCGATGAATAATTGAGCTGCGCGCGCTGCGCGGTGCACGCCCGCCGCGTCGTCGTGCCGCCGAGTTCCACTCGGCCCGACCAGACTGCGCAGACCACACGCGCACACGGGTCCGATGAAATGACGCAGTGGAAACGCGGGACGGACGGGACGGTGAATATGCACGATAGCACGATGCAAGAATGCTGCCGTCGATCGAAGCTCGAGGTCAGGTTGACCCGGAACGCTGCCGATTGCTCTACCTTGCTAATTCCGTCCCTAGTCTTAACCCTGACCATGACCCATGACTTTGACCTACCATCCCCGGCGAGCTATGTCATGACCCGTATACATGCAAACAGTCAAGGTCAACGGTGAGTGGTTCAAAAGATGGAGTGGAACGAGCGGGCGGGCACGGCCGATTGCGGTAGTTTCCCTGCTAACACGGTCGGTCAAACGCCGGACTGGCTTCTTAGCATTTCCTGAAAACGTTGTATAAGTCTCAAATATGTTGTAATTTATAGTTCCATTTTCCAACCTCGCATTTTCACTTCCTGCTTTTTGTCACATTCTGTCGCGCATTTTCCAGTCCTGGCAGTCCCACATTTACCGTCATTATCGTCCCACACACAACCCTGGCCTTGCAGATTTTTTTCTAATGTGCAAACCACACGTCCGCCGTGAAAGACAGCTCCTGGCGTATTTAGGCGGTATCGTGCCATGGCTCCTGCTGAAAAATATTAGCGACCACTTATAATGATCTACGTATAGATTTGGAGTGTGTTTATCTGTGTGTCCTGACAAATAACTCTCGAACTAAACGATTTTTGGCCTACGCACAAAACGTGCTGGTTCATGTTGATCCCATAGGTCAAGTTCTTGGGTCATGCATCATAGGTTGAAAAGCGCTCCTTTCTCGGCTCTGGGTGCACCTTACGATGTGATGTATTGTCTGTGTGTGTCGAGTTTTTTTTGCGCCAAATTGTTCGGTATGACCTTTAGCTACGGCCTTCTAGTTAACCGAGAAATTGATAAATTCGTATTCAGAAGTCACGTTCAGGGGACATACGTGAGTGACCTTAGACAGTTGAGTTTTCGAAGGGAAGTGGTCTCCACTTTCCCCTTTCTGAAATTTTAAACTAGAAAAAAACCGCGATCGAGGTCAGACCGACCGTGTTACCACGCCCACACTGCTGCTGGTTTCGGCCGCGCCTGGACGCCGCATGCCTGGCTGCGCGAGCTTGCCACTGACGATACCACAGTGGAAACCTACTGCTACGGCCGTCAATCAATACACATATGACGCGGCAGTCGTTGCTCGTGTAGAACGCACGTTTTTGCAGTTACCTTAACCTTGACTTATGATACCGACTTTTAATCCTCTGCGAGCTATGATCGTGGCCCACGCACGTGCAAAAAATCGAGATAAACGGTCAGTTACTTCAAACAATAGAGTGGAAACAAACGGGCGGACAGACGGACACGACCGATCGCATTATCTTTCCCGCTGACGCGGTCGCTAATACGCCACAGGCTCCAGCTTGCTGTTGTTATTGTGGAACAAATGCAACCGGGAAGTGAAAAACGTCGCTGAAAGGTGGCCCGCGGGAATCGTATGTATTATCATTTCCGTCAGCCAGCATATGCGTTTGTCGTATGACAAATGACTGTGTGTCGGCGTGTATTGTGTAGCGGCGATGGTGGACGCTCGTGGCGCCACCCACCTCGCGGCCTCGACACGCACCTGGCACCGCGGCCACGCGGCCGCCGCCGACGGGACCTCTAGCCGCGCTGACCGGCGCCGACGCGACTGGGTCGACCGCAAGCAGAAGAGCAAGTCGTTCGACTTCTGCTGGCAGTCGGGGCTCTGGTCGCGACGACATCACCCCAAGATCGCCCTGCCGCAGTACTCGCACCAGTACCACGATCAAGAGGGCGCTCGCGTCACGTCGACCACCACGCCGGCCAAGCGACAACATCATCCTTATGACTACCCTCACACTTACCGTCAGCCACAGCCGCAGCAGCCACAGTACCGGGAGCAGTACCCCCACGATCACCCTCACCCTCACCTGTAGCCGCAGTGCTCGCACCAGTACCACAATCCAGAGGCGCTGCCGCGACGTCGACCACCACACAGGCTCAGCCACATCATCATCACACGATCACAATGACTCTCAGCCGCAGCCGCAGCCGCAGCCGCAGTACCCTCAATATCCACAGTAGTACCACGATCCATAGGTCACTGCCGCGAGGTCGACCACCACGCCGGCTCAGCGACAACATGACCCCCAGGATCACCCACCCCATCACACCCGCATTACCACGATCCAGAGGTCGCTCAGTCACGGCTGGCAGTCGGGGCTCTGGTCGCCGATTGATCGTCCGACCGCCGATATCGTCGTCGGTGGCCCGGCGCCGGTGGCTGCTGGGCCGCTGCTGTCCGTGCCCCCAGTGACCGGGGCCCCGGTCGCGGTCGCTCCGCCGCCGGTCGCCGCCGCCGAGGAGACGGGCGACGAGTGCCGACGGACGTCGCCGCGCCTCAAGCTGCCGCCCATGTTCCACATGGACAGCGGCTCGTCGTTCGAGGGCTCGTACGAGCCCGGAGACGGCCTGCTGGTACCTGGAGACGGCTTACTGGAGCCCGGAGACGGCCTGCTCCAGCACCAGCTGCTCAAGGTACTAGCCGTCGCTCACTCACTCTCTCATTATCTCGTATAGTATGGACAAGCTGCTACAGTGATGGTAGCGATAAGCGGCATCGCCGTCGTCGCACAAATTCATCCACCATATTTGCCAGGTGGCGGCGGTGTGCACCGAATCTAATACATAGTTCGCTGGGCCCACACGAGTCTCTGTCCCAGTCCCTACGATACAGCATCTCGATCGGTTTAGTGATTTTCGCAGGGCTCGCGGTCGTAAACCCACACACCGACAGCCACACAGACAGACCATGCCACTCCATCTGCAGCAATAGGGCTGCGTGCGATGCGGCCTGATAAAATGCTTGATTATCACTGGTAACGAATGTGTGTACATTTGTATTTTTCTTACGATATTTCTGTCCTTGGATGATGGTTTCAGATCTTTGAATGCCAGATAGAATGACGAGAGTGAACTCGAAAACCAAACATTAGCTGTTTATTCCCAACCCGATGATGCCGAAAGTTTCGAGCGGGAAAAGCCTCCGCTTTCGAGAGGACGCAACTAATGCAATGTGCCATATTGCAGGAGTGTCATACGGTGGCGATGCGACTTGTTGCCAAATGACTTTGGACAATTGTGACGTCTGCGGCGGCGTCGGTGATTGATTGCTGTATGAACGTTCGCCGCAGCGTCGGATCTAAAAAATTTTACGTTTTTATTTTGTCAACTTTGTGCGTTTCCAGCCTGTAAAAAACTGAGTGGTGGGGTGTTGGCGTGGTTATCTGTATGGACCGAGGTGCAGACTTGAATATGGCCCAGCTGATGCCACTGCCACTCACTGTCTCTTGCTTCAGTAATATCCAGACTGGTTTTACCTTTCTGGTACCGGCTTAACCGGGTAGTCCCGGAAAAAGGGCCGTTAAACGGGTGTGTGTGTTTGTGCGTTTTTAGCGTTTTAGGCGTTATTTTTTATAACTGTGGCTGCAGCATCAGCAAAAATCTGACGAGACGGAGACGACGACGACGAGCGCTCAGAGCAGCGAGACGCCGCCGGAGGGCACTGCCGCCGCCGGCGCCACGTCGACCACCACGCCGGCCGTCCAGCGACAACATCATCCCCACGATCACCCTTCGCTTCATCCTTCACATCTCCAGCCGCATCATCAGCATCATTATCACGCGACCCAGAGCAGTCTCTACAGCACCATCACGATACAGAGTTCACTGCCGCCACGTCGACCACCACGCCGGCCGCTGCGCGACAACATCACCCTCAAGATTACGCACATTCTCAGCCGCCAACTCAGTACCCGCCGCCGCAGCACCGCGGTCAGCGGGCGGCCGTGCGCGACGAGCGGCGTCAGTGGCTCGTGCTTCAGGACCGCAAGAGCCGGTCGTTCGACTCGAGCTTCGAGGACCGCCGCCAGCACCCGCAGGCGGGGCCAGGGCCGCCGCCGCCGGGGTCGACCACGGCCACGTACCTGCACCCGTCGACGGCGGCCAGGCAGCGTCAGCCGGCGTCCGGCGTCGACGAGGACTCGACCGACGATCATCGCAGTCGACGTCGGCGCCTGCAGGTGCTTCACCAAACGAGCTAAAGTTTCACGTCCCGCGAGACACAGAATAGGTCTTAAGTGGCTAACTTAAACTTAACGTACACAACAGAAAAGTAATCCTAAGCTGCATACATGTAAGAACTGTTTACATTTATGTGCGTATCGTTGTGCACAACTGTCGTACACAGCACAGCATGGAGCAGTTCTGATTATCTTTTCTCAGCCTCCAGTCAATCAGCATAGCTTAGATGTTGTGGTCTGTCGAAGGCGAAGTGGCAATCTGTAGGAACTGTCGCTCTTAGACGCTCAGTCGATATGACCTCGTCCATCCTCTGGTGTCGTTGCGATACATTATGTACTTCCGGTTTTATGGATGACGTCATGTTTTCACACAATGGCCAGGAATAGGCGACGAGAAAAAGCGTATACTCGAAGTGACTCAACAAGGGGCAGCACGAGTTAGACACCTTGGTGTGTACGCAAACTGACTTACGGGGGCAACACCGCACCGGGAACGCGAAGTAGAGTCTGATATCTACGACTGCCTTGGCTAGCTAGCTCACTGAAGTGGCAGCATCCCATCTGCATGGTGACTTGTCAACCAGTCTGTTGCTGTGCAGGAGACGCAGCGCAAGAGTCGGTCGCTGGACGTCTACGAGCCGGTCCAAGCGGGGGCGGAAGCGGGGGCGGCGGGGGCGGGGTACAGATCGTCGGCGGTCGGTCGACTGAGACGGTCGTCGGCGCGAGTCACCGACGAACTGCCACAGGAACGCACGCCGTCGAGGACCGCCAGATTCAACGATACCGCGACGACGTCGGCTGGTGGCCAGGAACAACGGTACGTTACGATGCGATACGG
>Ga0126332_10000831_pt1 | contig 10658 bp, 4 predicted proteins | sample InaspJWI42metaG_FD_94482 | JGI IMG/M metagenome (GOLD analysis project Ga0126332, IMG submission 94482) | Marine gutless worms symbiont microbial communities from Oahu, Hawaii - Inanidrilus sp. 2 OAHU.JWI-42 metaG | ecosystem: Host-associated > Annelida > Digestive system > Unclassified | place...
CTACTGCTTCACACGCCCACGTTTGTGTAGCGGGGAGTAATTCGTGTTGGAATGCCGCTGCTGCGAGCATTGCGATTTCGTCTCCAGTGCGCCACATGTGCAAAAATTATTACACATTTATTGGCATTTTCAATTAATGTGGTCATCCTTACATATGTGTGAGTGGTGAATTGATCAAATCTTTATTCATTTGTGGTGTTTTTGAGTGACTGGCGTGCGCTGTTGATCTACCGTCTGTGACTGATATCACCACCTCGTATAACTCTTGCGTTGACATTAAATAATACAGTTAGAAGGCCCTCATTCAAGATTGCATTGATTGACCACTTTCACAACTTTTCCTCTTGTAATGATCTTGACCTTTGAGTATGACATAGACAATATAAAGCTGAACCTATTACTTTATTATCTAGGCCAGAGGACGTTTAATTTAAAAGTTATTGTCTAGTACACACACCGGACCAATTGCTCTATCTGGACCACTCTAATGTAGTAGTCGGTAATGCGCCTCAGCTGAATAATGATTGGTAATTATTATGATAGGTGTGTAGTCAACTAGTCATATAAAATTATTAGTGACGGCCGTTATGCTGACTCGAAATGCAGCTAGCTGTTGGCTTGGTCTAATGGTCTTGTGAGGGAAAGTCTGTTGCTGATTTATGGAGTAATTCTACGTGTCTACTTGATATACAGTATATAAAGCCGTTGTTCTGTGTTAATAGCTACACCGGATGCGACCGTGAATAGTCTGCGTTTGCAGTGGCTAAATTACTTCGGCTGAGTTGAAGCGTCTCTCGCATTCCCCCCTCGCTGAGGCCTGAGTCCCTGTCGTCACTTCTTGTTCTATCGCCCTTTCCCCTCCGCACCCCCTGCGCCAAAGTGGCCCCTTTGATAATCAGCTGGGAGTTGGGGGAGTGCTGTAAGCTCGCTTGGTGCGGTCTAGAGTGAAACTCCGGGCAACCGAAAGTGATAAGCAAAGGCAAGCGATCGATCTGGTGCATTTTTGGCCACGAAAACGCCGCTTTCGACAAAAAATTACCGGGACCTACTGATCTGTGATTAAACAGCCGGCGGATCTCGCTGATCCGGCGCAGGAGGTGCCGGATTCCCGAGTGAACGCCGTTGGTCTGAGAGAGTGGCCGGATGCTACTCAGTTTGACTGGTGTGTACGTACGTCGGTCGTTGAACTACGGTGAGCAGAAATAGACGCTGGTTTCAGCGGTTGGTAGCACACACACACACACACGCTGGCACAGGTGATGATGATCCGCCGGTGCAGCTGCACACTGTATGTGCACATAGATACAGTTGCCCCGTCCAGCTCGCTACAGCTGTGTTTACATGTGGTTGGCCGGCCGGCCGGCCGGACTTCCCTTGCCCTGGGGAACGACGACCACGTGACCGGAAACGCTTATCTTGGCGCCGCGCTGACTCGTACTCGAGTTAACCCTTCTTAGCGCAGTCGAAGTACGGCTCCATCACCTCGCTCAATAATAGGGGCAGTACTTATTTGGTGAGTGGTCATTACGTCGCTGACAGGTGCTTGCTACCACCAGATAAACAAATGCGATAGGTTGTGTCGGTCCGTCCGTCTGTCCATCTTGAACTGACCGTTGACCTCGATATTTCGCGTGACCACAGCTCGCTGGGAATTGAAAGTCTGGGTGGTAGGTCAAGGTTAGGGCGGAAACGCGGTCGGTCTGACCTCGATCCTCGATAGAGGGTTTTGTTGTTTAACTGTTGCACTGAGTTATGCAGTGTATATAAGGTTTCACCCACCGTCGTCTGAGAACGACTGCCTGGAGGATAAGAGTCAGAGAAGATATATGACCGACTAACTATTTTCTGCACTGTTTTGCTAGTGCTGTTAAAGATACTGTTGGCTAGCTACGGTTTCTCAGTTTGCCATGTGTGCAGTACAGAAGGATGTCGCAGTTGGTGTTTTAGTGTTACCTGTAAAAAGTATGGGTTGACCCGTAGGCTAGAATGTCGGGAGTCTACGGTTGACCACTATTAGAGTGGATCAGTGATTTATAGGCCTATTGCATTAAAGGGCCGTTACACGGGTGTGTGTGCATTCTCTCCTAGTCCTATCGCTATCAACCTAACCACATGTAAGGACTGTATGTGGTTCTCTTGCTGCGGAAATTCAAGTGGCCACACTAAGGCCAGCTGTACTCAGGCATGGTGCTTGTGTATGTGTGGCGTGTGGATAATGTGCCTGTGTATGCACTTTAGTCAACAGTGTTAATCGTCGCTCGTGGTGAATTAGTGCCTGGATCTTTGCAGCTGGCCTCACGCGATCTGAGCTCATCATTGGCACTAACACGTCCTGACCTCATTCACACAGATTGGACAGACATCCTACATTGTGCTTATATGAATATAAATGTTGGGCTACATTTTTCGTAACATTATATTCATGCAGGCGTCTACAGTGTAAAATGAAATGGTTTTCACCAAGATGTTTACTGTTTGGAAAATTTGCAAGAATGAAGAAAGGGCGACCACCTTCGCTGCGGTTTGCTGAAAACGTCCATGCATCTTGGCTCATTTTAAAAATACTTTTTTTCAGTTAAATTACAGGTCTCAGTTCCCCCTTACAGAATCTGTGCAAAGCGTCTGGCAGAATGCAAGGTATGAAATCTCCGTGATTTCTGAAAATGCACCCCCACCCGCTGAGAATTCTCGGTTACGTCGCTAGGTGTCTGATGACGTAATCACCTGTGCATTGATAGTTTTCCCGGGGTAATTACATGTCGCGATTACGCTGCGGGGTGCTGCCGAAGTGAGTCGGTATCAAGTCATCTTTGTTCGATTTCCGCTGACCTGTGCCAGCTGGAAATGAGCGATGGGATAGCAGGCAGTACGTCTGCCAGGCGGAGTGCAGTACTCCCGTTCTCTTGCGGCGGCATGAAAGGTCATGGAACTGGCAAGAAAGTAACGGCCCGTCACAGCGTCAGCTATGACTCAGCGCCCAAGGTTTGCCGCGCGTCAGAGCTGGGCCGAGCATAGATGTAAAAACGTTTTTCTGTGGTTTTTAACGTTCTTATTTTTTGAACGTTTTTAATTATAAAACCGTTAGTATACAAATGTGATTCAGAATAGTATTTTAATGATATTATGATTTAATGATTTTAATGATATTTTGCATCATTTGCTACATTCTCTAAAATAGACTGGCAATGCGGCATGGTAAAATTATAAGAGGCCTACATGAAGCACAGACGTTACATTGACCGATGATTGAACGTTTTTATCACGTTTAAAAAACGTCTTTTTAATTCTTTCTCCAACTTTTTACATGTACGGCGCCGACTGTCTATTCGATTCTAGTGAGGTTCGATTATAAGTCGTCTCCAGATTCAGTTACACGTGCGTTAAGTTAGAACATAGAAGCTAATTGATTGTATTAGGCCTGTGCACACACTTGCAGTAGCTGTTACAGCGATGCTTGATGTTCAAGTTGTGCGGATCGTTTTAAATATCCACTCAATCTTCACCCCAGGTTCCTATAGATGCAGTGAATTATTGTTATTATTATGTAATTCGTACACTTGGTACAACAACAGACAAGATAGACAGACGAACAGACAGACACACAGAAAATAAACACAAAACTACACACTATCGATAAAACCTAATAAGAGCTAACCTGAACTACATACATAAGAAATAATGCATTGGACAGCGGCTACAGTAAATTTTAAACTTTTAGAACAGATAGCAGTGAAAGTTTAACTGAACCGTCAATGAAAACCAGAAAAGCCCTCACTCGAGGTCGCACCGACAACATGAGCAACATTTTCCTTGCAGTGATTAGAACTTTTCCTGATGACCTTGACCTAAACTGGATCAAGATGAACCACCTTGCCGAAGATCAGGTCAACGATCATTTTGTTTGAAGGTTATCACATGAACACACGGGTAGACACACCTGACCGATAGCACTACTCAGACCGCTAGTGGTGGGTAACGTGGTCGGTAACAGTATGGACAGCTAAGATGAAATTGGGCTTTTATGATGGCTAGGTTTTGTTTTTTTATCATTTGAACAAGTTCTAGGCTGGTCGCCCATCTCTCCCACAGCGGTGTTGGTGGCTATCGGTAGCAACGGCGCACGCCGGTATTTGCACCGTCGGATATTTCGTTGCGTGTTCCAGCAGGCGTGCACGTGCGGTGCCGAAACTGCAGCCGATGCCGTGTTAGCGGTGGATCTGGAAATGATTTAGCAAGTTGAGCACGACCGACCCACTCCACTACTGCACTCGTCCCGGTCCCGCCCGTGTGCCGTATATATCTGGAGCGTTATGCAACTGGACGTGTGTCTTGCCGGCCGGGGCATATCAACACTCAGCTGGTATTGCGCCCTGCTGATAAGGATAAGGATGCCATTCCAATCACTATGGACTCCCGGCTGGATAGCATATCCGCCAGTACTGTACGAGTATATGGTTACGCGGAAAAGCCCAAAAGCCGCTGTGTCTCAAAAAAGAGTGCTGCTTTACTTTTGCCAGTAACTTTACTATTTGCTGGTCTATTTTCAGAATTCTTATGTCGTACTCCGCAGTAAATTTGTGATACTGTCATCATTGAAATCTCACCACGTCTTAACCATGGAGCTGCATTACCTTGTGAAATACATGGCAACTTTTCATTCTTTTTATGCTACCCTTTATAAAGGCCCAACTTACTGCAAAGAATTTGTCATCAGTCTGCAACTTTTTTGTTTCTCTCACAAACCCAAAATACGTATAATTTTTACACCTGTGACATCACTGTGAAGGTTTTCCTTCGTGTTGATTTGAGTTATTTCATTTTCCTTCTTATTTAAGTCTCGAAAAAATATCTAAGCGTTATAACTGCACTGAATATTTTCATATCTGTGGCTGACTGTCACCGAGTGGCGTAAGTACTTATGGCTTGATGGAGTAGTGTAGTCAACTGGGGGGGGGGGAGCTAGTCGTTACAGGTTGTTGGATAAACACTTCACTTCACTGGCAGAGAAACTCATTTTTGCGCTCTTGTATACTGTTTGTTATCATATTAGCTTTATAGCCTTGATTTTACATTTTTCTTCTTATCATTGTTAAGTATATTTCGTTTTTAATCTTAATACCATGTAATGGCACTGAAATGGCCTATAATGTGTTGATGTGCCGTTAAGAAACTGCTCACTCACTCACTCACTGGCCGCTGTTGCCCCAGCAAACGTGTTTCGGCTTGATTTTGATTGTGTACATAGAGTAGCTCGGGGCCGTGCGCAATTTGCAGTGTTTAAGGTGACTATGGCCATTACTTGGTGTGAACCAGTTGCGCTCTGTATAGCGGCCTATAGTATGTTTGTTTAATTTCCGGCTTTAGACTTGCCATGCAGCTATACAGTGGCAGCCCTCCGCCAGTAATATGAAACGTGTTTCTGTAGCGATGTCATTTACTGCCGCTGGCTACAGCAGTCGGCTGTGAGTGTGGTGTTACTAGGACAATTTCCGTCATACCAAGAGCGCGTGGAAATTGGCATGTGTAAAAAGTTAGCTACATTGTACAGTGTACACGCGATCTGATAACGAAAGCACCCAGTTCTTTGATCTACAGAATGCCGTATAGTACTGTTGAGAAATGCATTGTGTATATGCTGAAAAGTCGGATTGATTCTACTGCACAACGAAACAGACAAGTCAGAGAATTAAAACAAGGCCAGTCAGGGACCGCAGACTCCACCCCCTTTGCTGCCACCTAATCCGACTACGCAAACACGTAGTCCCGTGTATCCATTGCCTGCACCGGGTATTCCTACGCGCCGTTTATAGCCAAGCCCAAGACTGCGTGTAAGCTGCGCCTCAGCTGGGAGGCGACATCGAGCAGCCTTGTCTTGTGCAAATATGACATCATCCATAGAGCCGGAAGTATGGAACGTATCACTACGCCGCTAGAGGAGGACCGAGCCACAGACGTAGGTAACATGAAATGGTGTGTATGTGTGGTGTGTGTGTGTGTGTGTGTGTGTTGCAACTGCCAGGTGTACAAGGAGCTCGGTACAATGGTGTTGGATGCGGCGTTCCTGGGATACAACGTCTGCATGTTTGCCTATGGACAGACCGGATCTGGCAAGACCTACACCATGATGGGAGAACCCACCGTGAGCTACCCTCACTCACACCCTTTTATGCCCGCGCCACCCATCCTGTGGTCCGCTGAGGCATTACGTTTCTGACCTGTCTGTCTATGTGCGTGCGTACGAACGTGCATGTCTGGGCGAAGGCTTTCACCGACCGGTTTGCAGTCGACTTGTAGTTTTCTTTTATCATGGCATGTAAGGAGGTAATGAGATTCCTCGAGACTCAGGTATCACTGTAGTAGAGGAGGTGCTGGTTCCTCTGAGCGCCTTCTAGTGTCTTAATGACACATTAGTGCTTAGTGTGATTGGAAGATTTTGCTAGAAAGAAATAGAATAATTGTTAATAGTGTTCGTTGAAGATTTTGAAATGTCCAGTTTATTTTTACATACCGTCATAGGAATTTTGACTATCTGTATCTCAGCCGTTGTGTTGCTAGGATGTGTTGCAAGTCGGCCCGTCATTGGTTAACGGCTGCTGCCCCCTAGTCGCTCCACACAGATGGAGTGTGGCACCGGCCACAATGGCCTACAGCTGTTGTGTTTCAGATGCAGTTACCCACGACAACTGGCCTAAGGTATCATCAGCGCCAAGTCGGCTCTAAGCAAATCGATTTAGAGGCTTGTGTGTGCTTAAACTGAATATGGTATTTTCTCACAGTGAATTATGCACTGTTGTGAATTTGTTTCTAGGAAGATCAGCTGGGGCTCATACCACGAATATGTGAAGTAAGTACTAGTTGTGTTGGTAATTATATACAGACTACTTGCCTGTCCCAATACCCTCAGTCAGGCTGTGAACTTGGTGTGTGGGTGGGTTGGGCTGGGCCATGTAGGTGTTTATAGGCAGAGGACGGTACTTGCTTTGATGCCCAAGTGTTGACACCAGACCTGCATTCCATTAGTAACCATCTGCAGCTGTTGCTGATATCCTGTTTGTTTGCCGTAGCTGAATGATCAGTAGCTAAGGGAATGTTTAGTGACCAGTGGTGTCACCTAATCAGAAATTGAACTGCTATTTACATTTTCAATGTCCTGATGAATGCTTAGTGAATTTGCTTGATGTTAAAGACATTTGGCAGCCATTTTCCTCAAGTAACATAGCAACATTCAAGTGGCCCACCGTTTATAGACTACATTAATTCACTATTGTGAAAGAGTAAACACAGAATTGTTACTGATCACAGTAGCCTTGAGCAGAGTAGCATTAAAACTAACTGTCATATTTAATTTGTCAATCATCCAAGGGTTCATGCTTTATTCCTAGTGATCACTAGTATAGATAACCTGGAAAATAGTTGCAGCCTTAAGTGTAAAACATTTTTGATATGGTTTTTACAAATATATTGTAAAAATATAGGATTGCACTTTGAGATTTACCATTGTAGTTTAATTAACTTTTAAGGAAAGCTTTTGTTCATTCATTTACCATTCCTGATTACCTGCTGTGTTGCAACTACAAAAGTGATAATTTTCATATAGCAGTTTTTGTGCAACATTTTTGTTCTGCTTGTTTGGCTTTATTTCGTTTTTGTTTTTTTACTGGTCTAAAATCAGAGGAAACTTTTTACTGAATGCAGATGTTTAACAACAACAGAAGCATGAGTACAGAATTAATTTCTCACTTAGCAACATTTTTCCATTTTATTTCTTGTACATAATTAACGTTTTGAAATATTTTGTTGATGTACAGAGCTTATTCAGTCAGATCGACAGTAAAACATGCTCGACAGAGAATTCAGATGAAAAACAACAGTCATTTCGCGTCTCTGTCAGGTATTAAAGTTAATGTGTTGCATTGTATACCCGTCAGCAAAATGTGACAACAATTACAGTAGTTGGTTAGCTAGAGCATAGTGGTTTGTGAGTAGTTGTACGGTCATTTGCTGGTCATCATTACTGTAGTCTTTTGGTTCTATTTTCTGCATGTTTGCATGTGTCTGTGTTGCTTTGTTTTGCCTTACAGTAATCCAAGTAATCCGTCAATTATATTGATGACATTTTACTACAGGTTGAGTTTGTGAGTGATCGGAAGAGGTTACTGCAAAGTCCAAAATCCCAGGCATAGGTTTATCATAAATGGGACAGTTAGGCCCACTGGTTGACCACTTGTTATAGGATTTTTAATGGCATGTTTGTATTTTCTGCCGCTTGTACTGAAGATGCCACGAAGCCTAGCAAGGTTGTTATTGCAAGTGGACTTCAGATATCACAGTCTGTCACTGACACTTTCTTGCTGGAGGCAGACTGTCACATTTCGTCAGTCAGGTCTTACTGGAAAAATCTTTGTAAGCATTTTGTGAGACAGACACACTATATATGGAATGTATTGGAATTAGAATTAAATTCTTTCATCAGATGTTCCGAATGTGATCAACAGCTGGTGTGTGTTGTAGCTATGTTGAGATATACAACGAACGACCTCGGGATCTTTTGCTCTCTTCAAAAACTGATAAGGTTCCACTTAAAGTACGCGAGCATCCAAAAACCGGCCCATATGTGCAAGGTTTGTATGCACGGTGTGTATTTTATGTTTAATATAGTCAAATGTAGAGTCTTGTCGGTGAATTTGTTGGTTAAAAATGCATATCATTAACAGTGAATTTGTTGGTTAAAAATGCATATCGTTAACAGTTAGTCCATTTTCAGTGAAAAGTCGTGTAGGGTTGCCTTTAATCTTGTTCTGGTGGTGATGCAGTTTTCAACGCCTAATGGAACCCAGTTTCTATAGTTAATGCACTGGATTCTCCTTAGGACGACTTGATAAATTATTTCTTGCTAGATCATTGGTAGCTTGGTAACACCACGAAGGGCATCTGTCTAACATTGCTCTGCCAGTAGAATGAGTCTCACTCTGCAGTGGCTACATATGAATCGTCATCACTGAAACTTATCGTTAGAGTACCCAGTAATAGAAATAGTAAGCATTTAGTTATTGTTTTTATGTCTTGTGTGAAAGTGAATGAGAAGGGCTTTTGTACTGATAATTGACAAAGTATGTAGGCCTACAACTGTATATCTGGGGATGCTTTTGTTTTTCAGGTCTGTCACATCATGTTGTTACTGATAATGGATCATTGCAAATGCTAATTGACAAGGGCAACAGTAACAGGTAACAGCTTGATGGTATTCTTCTGGATGCTGCTATATACTGCTGTAATGCTGTATACTGTAATCTTTAAATATATAAAAGTATTTAGTAGAAAATTTTGCACTACTAATCTGTCATTCAGTGGATTTGTACTCATGTTGTCCTCATATTTCTGAAATTATATTTTTGCTACCTTGGCAATTGTAGGACAGCAAATGTTCTGTTGGTTCGATCGAGATGTATTGTGATAAACTTTGATGAGTGGCTGTGTTGTTTCTGATTGTTTAGTTTGATAATATTGGTTTAAGCTTCCGTGCGGTAGATTAAGCTGACTTATGTCGGCTTTCGAGCGCACGTTAAAATAGCATCTCGTATCGTATCGTTTATTCTGTGTCTAACTGTATGCCCTGATGAGCCTCGTCTTGATATTGTATGTGTATGAATCATTTCAGTCTACTGTAATATTCACCGTTCCTAACAGTTCTATGAGCTTACTATAAACTGAAGTAGTTTTCTGCTTGCAGTTGTACTCATTCCATTTGCATGTAACTGACTGTTGGACTTGGCTTACCACTGTGTGGTGCCGGTTTACATGCACTTATTGATAGCAAGATGACCACCAGTCTGAAAATCCTGGAAAACTGGAAAAGTCAGGGAATTAGTTATATGTCTGGGAAAAGTTAGAGATTTGTAAATGTTCAAGGAAAAGTCAGGGAGATGATGTACAGGTCCATGAAAATTGCAGTAGTTGAACTTAGTACTTGGCTCATGCTGGTCTTTAATTGGCACCGGTAGTATGTAATGATGTTAAGTGCCGTTTGCTGACGACGAGTATTAGCAAATAGCTTGCCTCTGTTGTGCCTGCAAATGAGTAGAAAAGTCAGGAAAATTTGTGCTGACTGGGAAGTGGTCACCTTGTAGCAGTCAAACAGCTGGCGAGTGGTTAGGGCAGGAGACTGGCTACCACTTATGTGACTGATGTTCATTTTCTGCTAAGACGCCATCATCCATGAGTTACTGGTGGCATCAGCAGTGATATCCATCCAATGTTGCACTAGTTTGCCAGGAAGTCAGAGCCCTGAACTGGCACTGTGTGACATTAAAATGTCTTTCTTGGTTGCTTTCATTTATGAAAATTTATGAGCATCGTTGGTGTATTGCAGGACAACTGCAGCAACACATGTCCATGACAGGAGTAGTCGCAGTCATGCCATTTTTACTATATCGTTTGCTCAGGTACTGTGCACATGAAGGATCTGTGTGTCAATTTTTGGGCCATCTTGTAGCCTGTTGTAGCTAAAAAGTCTCATTATAGGCATGCCTGACAAGTACACACACACACACACCCGTTTAACGGCCCTTTTTCCGGGACTACCCGGGTGAGCCGGTACCAGAAAGGTAAAACCAATCTGGATTTTACTGAAGCAAGAGACAGTGAGTGGCAGTGGCATC
>Ga0126332_10000832_pt1 | contig 10641 bp, 6 predicted proteins | sample InaspJWI42metaG_FD_94482 | JGI IMG/M metagenome (GOLD analysis project Ga0126332, IMG submission 94482) | Marine gutless worms symbiont microbial communities from Oahu, Hawaii - Inanidrilus sp. 2 OAHU.JWI-42 metaG | ecosystem: Host-associated > Annelida > Digestive system > Unclassified | place...
ATTATCTCACAAAAAATACCTCAACTATTTGAATTATTATGATTTATTGACGGTTCTAATACCTAATTGCAATTTAAGGAGATCAAGTTTCCTGAATATACTCAGAGACGGCATATTGCACTCTCCGCTGATTTCTAATCAGGGTTTTTTGAACATCTTCCATCAGTTTTATTCCTGGCTGCATCTGGCCCTTGGAAATCAAAATTGGGGCCAGAAATTCCTAGTATACTGCAGAAATTTGTCCTATACCACGTTTCTGAGAAAAATTTAAAGCGGATTGAAGAACATTTTCAGCTTCCTGGAATTGGCCGCCGAAAAAATAAGAAAGGCCCAATGTGGTTTTTGGAAATTGAGCATAGGCAGGGTCCAACGCGACTTCGATTGATGTTTCACTGCTTTTTAGCGCTGATTTTACATCTCCGGTAGAAAGGTAGCCAAATGCTTTCATCCAATGACCAAATACCTTGCTTCTGCTGTTCGCGTTTCTTTCACCGTGTTCTATAAGACGTTCCGCACCCTCAAAAACCCTGTTCGAATCACCTTTGTAATAGTTAATATAGCAGAGTCCGGCAAGGGATTTGAAGAAGAGATATTGATCGGAGGGAAACGACTCGGCTATCTTCTGGGCTCTCTCACCATACTCAATACCTTCAGCAAAAAGCCCTTGTTCCCCGCATGTCCATGTCAGCCAGGTGCAGGCATAGCCGACCACTTTTTGGTTGCCGGTATCCTCACCAAGTTCCAAGCCTTTGCACAGGTATTCATAGGAATCCTTTGATTTACCAGCCATGTAATGGGCAATGCCAAACCAGGCATAGAACATCCCGGTTCTGGTCTTGTCTTCCAGTGAATCTGCCAATGTTTGGTGAGAACTGAAAATATCGATGAATTCCTTTATCTCGCCGAGGTAATAATAAGCGTAACCCCAGTTGTTTAAAATATCGATCAGAATGATTTTTTCTGATTCAGATAGCTCTTCTTTTGATGCGAGGATGTTATAGGCATTCCGAAAATACTGATTGGCCTCTTCCACCGCGTATCTTGCCAGACTCTTTTCACCCGATTTTACAAGATAATAGACCGCTTGGGTATCCGATTGTCCCCGGGCAAAATGATAGGCCAAAGTTTCATTGAATTCCGATATCCTGTCTTTGAAGACACTTTCGATTACCCGCGCAACTTGTTCATGGATCTCCCGGCGGTGTTTTTTAAGTAGACCGTTGTAAACGATCTCCTGGGTCAGGGCGTGTTTGAACATATACTCTACATCCGGTTGCAAAGAGCGGGTTCTGATCAGATCGAGCCGCTCCAGCCGGCTGAGTTCCCCATCGATGCGCTCTTCAAGCTCTGTTATCCTTTTTAGAATTTCGTAAAGAAAATCACGACCGATCACTGAAGCCTCTTGTAGAATCTGCTTGGTTTGCTTTTCCAGCCGGTCGAGCCTGCCAGAAATCAAGCCATGCAACGAAGAGGGGATATCCGATTCTGTAAGGGTACGAGTGAGTTTCCAGCTGCCGTTATCCCGGGCCAGTGTGTCAGATTCGATCAGGGAGTTGACCAACTCTTCCAGGTAAAAGGGATTTCCTTCCGCTTTGCTGTTGACCCAGCGCTTTAGATCAGGTGGGATGGTTTCGGTTTTCAACAATGATGCCAGCATATTCTGGGCGACTGAAAGTGACAAATTTTGCAGCTGAATATCATGATAATAATGACCGATATTGCTTGCCTGATGACCCGTGAAAAGACTGAAGGTCGGCCGATACGCACACAGCACAATCGCAGGTTGCCTGATCTCTAAACATGCACGTCGCAGCAGCTCCACAAAGGAGGGATCGGCCCAGTGCAAATCCTCCATAAAAAAAACAGTCGGCGCTTTATCTGCCAGAGTGGAAAGAACCGTCAAGATGGCTGCTTGCAGAAGGGATTTCCAATTCTCGGGGCTGATATCATTGACCTCAGGGTAGTTCAGCGAATAAAGATGACCCACATAAGGGATGACATCTTGCTGGTTGGCGACTATAGATCCAAGCCCGGACTCGACTTTATGCCTTACTTTTTCCGGTGGGTCTTTTTCTTCAATGTGCAACAATCGATTTAGAAAATCTACCAGAGGGAAATAGGGTATGTTTTGAGAATACGCATAGGCATGACCTTCGATCCATTGAATCCGTTCAAGATCAAGTTGGGCCTTAAACTCCTCAACCAGTCGGCTTTTGCCCGTACCGGCGGCACCGCAGATCGAAAAAATCCGGCCTTTGCCTTGTTGCAAATTTTCGACCGCTTCGGACAATTCGGCCATCTCCACATCTCGGCCGACCAGATCCGCTCTTAGTCCGGAGAGTCGACGGATGGTAATCGGTTTATCCCGTTGAGCCAATACCCGATGAACCTCCACCGGATCGGCTTTGCCCTTGACGGTGGTTGCTTCCCTGTATTCACATATGAAATGTCCCTCGACCTGACGGCAGGTATCCACATTCACCAGGATTTCACCGGGTTTGGCGAGATTGCTCAGGCGTGAGGCCAGGTTGATGGTATCCCCGGCAGTGCCATGTGTTCCTCTCTCCATGTCCACTTCACCGGTCACCACCAGGCCGGTATTGATGCCGGTGTGCATCGATATGGATTGCCCGATCTTTTTTTTGACCCCCGGGCTAATCTCATCCACCAGTTCATGGATTTTTCGTGCAACTTTAACAGCTCTAATCGGATCATCCTCATGGGCCTGGGGGACGCCGAAGATGACCATCACCGCATCACCAGCATATTTCTCGATGAATCCATCGTACTTGGCCACGATTTTAGAAATTCCGCCAAAGATCAGACTGGTGATCTCTTTGACCTCTTCCGGGTCCAGCTTTTCGGACATGGTCGTATATCCGGTAAGATCGGAGAAAAGAACCGTGACGTGCTTTCGTTCGCCTTCAGCTGGAATGCGTGTTGCTATGGTCTCTTCGAGTGGTGAATCAGAAATTCGGGTGTCTTGTTCGTTTTCTTTGAAGGCTGCAGTTTCCGTGGATTTGCTTAAATCATAGCCACATTCACCGCAGAATTTTTTGCCAATAGGTAATTTTGCTTTGCAGGCCGGGCATTCTAATTCAAGCTTAGCGCCACATTCTTCACAGAATTTTACCCCTTCGCGGTTATTAGAGCCACATTTCTGGCACTTCATTTTTACGTCCCCATTTATGTAGTTACAAGAATCTGATAAAGAGGATTTGGCAAAAATATATATGATTCGGATATCATAGGTTTACCTCGGGCTCAGCCCAAATGTCAATTCCAATAACAAAAGGAGGTAAACCATGAAAGTGACCAAATCCGTGAAAATCTGGATCGATTAGCACAAAACCCATTCGAAAAAAAATACCATGCGATCGTATCAGACAATCAGGGCTTCTCAACAGAAGATCAGAACTATCGTATAAAGGCATAATCATTATATGCCATCAAGGTTAAGATCGTTGACAATCTGACTCGCTCATCAAATACTTTTGGAAGGATTTTTAGGATGAATTTTGACCTGTTGGCGTTGAAAGAAAAAAGCAATGAGAAAAGACGGAATGCAAAAAGAAGACGATATCTGAACCTGATGGGATCTATACGGTTCTGGTGGTTCCAGAAGTCTATATTCCAGTAGTGTTCTAACTTTTGATAGATGGAATCAAAAGAGTAGACCTTTCTAATTACCCTCTTGAATTCTGACGTCAATTTCTCGGGCGTCATAAGAGAAGGTCTAAAGACAACGTTTTCACTGTCATATTCACTCCAGTTTTTGTGAATGATTCGACCTTCTTCTTCAAAACGCTTGAAAAGCTTGGTTCCAGGAAAAGGCGTAAGGATATTAATCAATGGCATGAGCAGCCGGTTACTTTCAATAAATTCGATCAGATCGTCAAATGCCTGTGGCGTATCATAATCGTATCCCATGATGAAGGAGCTATGCACAAGAATGCCGTGCGATTGAATTCTATTGATGGCTTCTGCATAATCAACTTTTAAATTAATAGTTTTCCCCATGGAGTAAAGGTTCTGGTCTGAGATGGATTCAAACCCGATTAAGATTGCACCGCACCCACTTTCTTTCATCAGCTTTAGCAGATCATCATCTTTTGAAACATTGATTGACGCCTGGCATGACCAGTTAAGATTGTATGGTTTAATTGCGGTAAATAGTTCACGGGCATATTTTTTATCGCCTATGATGTTATCGTCTGCAAAAAATATAGATTTTTTCTTAAACCTGTTAGTCGAATTATAGATTTCCGTAATCTCCCCGAGTACTTGTTCAATGGTTTTATGCCTGATGCGTTGGCCGTCATATGAATAAACGGAGCAGAATTCACATTGAAAAGGACAACCTTTGGTTGTCTGTAAAATGTCGGCAAGGTACCGATTCATAGAAAGTATAGACCGAACTGGTTTAGGAAAGGCAGTAAGGTATGCGAGATGATTCGCCTTATAGATTCTTTTTAACCGACCTGCTTGTGCATCCTTTAAAAGGTTTTGCCATACATGTTCAGCCTCACCGATCACCAGAGAATCGCAAAATTGAAGCGCCTCGTCATTGCACATCGAGGGATGAATACCGCCCAAAACTGTCTTTATACCCCGCTGGCGGTAGTTATTTGCAATATGGTAGGCCCTCATTGCAAACATAGTCCGGACAGTAATGCCGACTAGGTCTGCAGGCCAATCGTAATCAATATCTTCGATGTTTTCATCAAACACCCTTACTTCATGCTCATCGGGGGTTAGTGATAGTAGAACCGGAATTGCAAGAAGATACGAAAAGTGCTTTTTAGAGAATGTAAAATCGGCGATAAATTTGTAATCGTAAAAACTCTTCTTACCGATCTTGCTGTTTCGGGGTATTACCAGGGCAATTCTCATTCCGATGAAGCCTCAAATGGACATCGATTTATTGAGATATTCTGCACAATACTGGACACATGCTTCCATCGTCCTTATCTCAGAAAAAATGAGGAGGGCACAAAATGTTGTGGGGTGCCTTTTGGCCTAATAATCTATATACAATGTAGCCTGCCGCTTCTATTTTTTTGTAACTTCCAACTATTTCAACCCGGCTTTACGCAGTAGATTTATCAATTTTTCCGTATTAGATGGATCTTTATGTGGTGAAGCTATGCTGAAAGCATCCAATGAGAACTTTGGATTAATCTTCAATACTTCTACTGCTGCCTTGCGGGCATCATCTTCATTGCCTGTAGCAATGTAACAAGCAGCCAAGCAAACCTGTGGAAAGATAAAATCGGGATTCAAAATGAGCGCTTTTTTATAAGCTTGAATAGCCTCTGCGAATTTTTCCATGATCAAATTTGTATGGCCTAAAAAATGAAAATAATAAAACGGCGCGACTGGATTAAGGCGAAAGGCTTTATCTAATGATGAAATAGCCTCTTCTGGCCTTCCTGAAAAGTAAAGCACAAGCGCTAACATTGCATATGAGAGTGCATTGTTGGGATTTGAAGCCACCGACCGTTCTCCATACTCAATAGCTTTTCCATGTTGACGCTTAAAAAGATAGATTTGGCTCAACACAATAAGGGGTAAATCCAAAGAGTCATCCAGAGACATAGCATTTACTGCCGTTTTTTCAGCCTGCTCAAAAGACTCGAGAGGAGATTTGCTCCAGCTGTGAAATACATCATTGAGGTGGGCGTAAGCCAACATTGCATAAGATAGTGAATAGTTCTGATCCATAGCAATAGCTTCCGAAAAGCACTTGCGAGCCAGGAAATTATCGCTGTCTGTCATTCGAAAAAAATACTCTAAGCCTTGAAGAAACTTGATGAATGCATTAATGTTTTCCGTACGTCCCGCATAATGGCCATAATGTTCTCCAGCAATCAGTTTCACCTGAAGGGCTTCCATCAACCTGATGGTAATGTCATCTTGAATTGCGAATATATCTTCTAAAACCCTATCGTAGCTTTCTGCCCACAGATGCTGTCCAGTTCGTGCATCAATTAACTGGGCATTAATCCGCACACGGTTTCCTGCCTTTTGGACAGATCCTTCCAATACATACCGTACTCCCAGTTCTTGGGCCACCTTTTGGACTTTTACTGCTTTACCCTTGTAAGTAAATGTTGAATTTCGAGCGATTACAAACAAACCTGGAATTTTTGATATGTTGGTGATAATTTGCTCCGTCAAACCATCACTGAAAAATTCCTGATCGGGATCAGCACTCATGTTGTCAAAAGGCAACACCGCAATTGAGGGCTTGTCTGGCAATTCGAGTTTTTTCCCTAAATCAAGAACATCATCATTTGATTTCGCACGCACCCGGTACACCCGCACCGGTTTTGAAATATTTTTGACCCTTTGTTCCCCCATATATTCGTATTCATAATCCAGCTTATTCTCAACGTGATCATACACACTTCCGGACACGCAAATACCACCCGCTTCAGCTAAACCTTCCACTCGGGCGGCAATGTTAACACTATCACCGTAAATCCGGTCTCCTTTTTCAACTACATCTCCAATATTAACGCCAATGCGAAACTCCATTTTTCGATTATATGTCAACTCAACGTTCCGCTCGGCAAGCTCGCGCTGAATCTCAATTGAACAGTTTACCGCATCAACAGCACTTGTAAACTCCGCCAACAGATTGTCACCGGTGGTATCAACCACTCGACCCCTGTGTTGCTGAATAAGATTCCCCATTGCCTCACAGTAATTGGTTAAAGTCCGTATGGTCGTCTCTTCATTATCATCCATAAGGCGGCTGTAACCAACGACATCGGCGCTAATGATTGCGGTAAGTTTGCGCTTAAAACCTTCTGCGGCCATGGTAGCCCTCTTTTTTAAGCTATGAGAATATTGGCGACCAAAACTAACCAGAGACGGAGATCGGCCGAAAAACAGCCTCTTTTCGGCTCGGGGTTACAACTTCAGATCAAGCTGGATTAGAGCTTCAGATTTTTAATAATTACAAATACCCAAAGGAACTGGTGGGGGTCAAGTATAATAAATTATACGTTGGCATCTAATTGATTTGTACTTGATATATAACCGGCCGTGACAATCAATCACTTTGTCCATCATCCGGAATGATGATGATTTCCTCCGGGCGAATGCGGACGCACACTTCTTGCTTTGCCTGGAATTGTCCCGCATAGGCAGGGGCACGGGTAAACAAAACCCCCACTTTTGTTTCAATGGAGTATTCGATGACCGGCCCCATGTATGCGCTTTGAACGATCACGCCCGAAAGCGCCTGGGGTGAGATTCTCTCTCTTGGCGCAACTTCAAGAACCTCAGGCCGAAGAGAGAGTTTCACCGGGCCATTTTGTTGGGTCGTTTTCTTTTCTTCGGCCAGGGTGATCTCCGCATCACCGAAAACGATCCGCCTGCGTTCTCCCTCTGCCCGCAACTCGGCGTCAACCACATTCGACTCACCGATGAAATTTGCCACGAAGGCCGTCTCCGGGTAATGGTATAGTGACTGCGGCGGCCCTTGCTGTTCGATCGTGCCATTGCGCATGATGATGATTTCATCGGAGACAGCCAGAGCTTCGGCCTGATCGTGAGTGACGTATATCGACGTGATTCCCGAATCCTGTTGAAGCCGACGTATGTCATCGCGCATGCTGCGGCGCAGCTTGCTGTCGATGTTGCTCAACGGTTCATCGAACAGCAGCACCTTGGGGCGGAGCACCATGGCCCGGGCAACGGCCACTCGCTGCTGCTGGCCACCCGAGAGCTCGTCCGGGTAGCGCTTCTGGTAGCCGTCCATATCCACCATATCCAGCACTTGACGCACACGCTCGCGGATTTCATCCGGGGCCGTTTTCAGAACGCCGAGACCGTAGCCGACATTCTGTTCCACCGTCATGTGCGGAAACAACGCGTAGGATTGAAACACCATGCCGATGTCACGGCGGGTGGCCGACAGCTTGGTGACGTTTTCTTTGCCGAACCAGATTTCTCCGGAGGAAACAGGCTCAAGCCCGGAAACAAGCCGGAGCAGGGTTGTTTTGCCGCAGCCGGATGGGCCGAGCAGCGTTGTTAATGAACCCGACGCAAATTCGATGTCAACGGCGTTCAGCGCTTGCACCTTACCAAAGTGTTTGGAGACATTTTCCAGGACTATTTTGATGGATGAATCACTCATTGGCGCCTCATATGGTTTTTACCTGCTTCTCGGTTCTGGAGCTTCCGGTGACGATCTGAACCAGCAAGGTAAAAAACAGCATTGTAAGGATGAGAACAGAGCCATAAGCCACGGCCACACCTGTATCACCACTTTCCACGCGTGATAGAATGTAGGTCGTGGCCACGTCGGTTCCAGCCGAGGCCAAGAAGATTACCGCCGAGACTGTGGTCATGGCTCGGATGAAACTGTAGGCCATGGAAGAGACGATGGTTGACCTCAACAAGGGCAGGAGGATGGACCGAATGGTTTTCAAACTGCTTGCCCGCTGCAACAACGACGCCTCTTCCAGGCTCATTGAAATTTGGCTCAAAGCGGACATGCCGCCCCGAATGCCTACCGGCATGGCCCGGATGGCCATGGAGATGATCAGGATGGCCGCCGTTCCTGTTAACTCGATAGGCGCTGTGTTGAAAGCCAGGATGTAAGCCACGCCGATGACGGTGCCGGGAATAGCGAAAATGAGCACCGTACCGAAATCGATAAATCCTCGACCGAAAAACTGCTTTCGGGTGAGAATGTAGGCAATAAGGACGCCCACGAGTGTTGTCAGTGGCGCGGCAAGCATCGAGTAGGACAGGGAATTGAGAAAGGACGGCCAAGCACCGGACCCAAAACCTTTCGACCACAGCTCGATGTGGTGCGAAAGAGTCAATGTATAGTCAGCGCCCCATTGTTTCACGAACCCGCCCAAGAATATACTGAAATACAGGACACCTACAAGGATGAACCAGAAGGAAATGAATAGGGTCATCCCACGCTGCAAACCGGAAGGCAGCGGCGTTACATTGCCCGAGGTCTCCACACCGGTGACCGTGACGTATGACTTCTTGCCGATCCATTTTTTCTGGATGAAGAAAACTGAGAGGGACAACAACAAGAGTATAAGGCCCAGAGCGGCTGCTTTGGCAAAATCAAGCTGCGCCCCGGCGATGGAAAAATAAATTTCAGTGGAAAGTACGTCATATTCTCCGCCAAGCACAAGGGGATTACCGAAATCGGCCGCCGAGGAGATCAACCCCAGTAGAAAGGCATTGGCGATGCCCGGTCTGAGCAGGGGAAGCGTTACGTTCCACAGCGTTCTCCAACGGTCGGCACGCATGGTCAGCGAGGCTTCCTCCATGGCCGGGTTGATGGAGGAGAGCATGCCGCTGATGACCATGTAGCTGATCGGAGTCAAAGAGAGCGTCTGGGCCAGAAAAATACCCAGAAAACCATAGATATAGCCGGAGCGCTCGAAAATTCCCGGACTGCCTTCCGGCGTAAATATGCCCGCGGGGCCAAACAGGAACATCAGCCCGTCGTTGATCATGCCGGCGCGTCCGAAAAGCAAAATCAACGACATGCCCACCACGAAAGGCGGCGTAATGATAGGCAGGATGTAAAATACCCGTATCATGTACCTGAACCGCGTAGTGGCTCGAACCGAATACAGGGCGAAGATGAGTCCGAACACCGTGGTGGCCGCACCGACGGTGAAGGCCAGCCTCAAGGTATTCCAAATGACCCGGCCCACACCGAACGAGGTTATGATCTGGAAGAACTGGGCGGGCACGAACTCATCCGCCTTATTAAAAAGTACGTTGCGGAAGATCTCCCAGACCGGAAAAAAGATAAATGCGACGACCATGAATACTACGAAAATCACGGCACCGGCGATGAAGGTGTCTCCCCGCTGGAAGCCGAGCTCGGAAATGCCGATGGCAAACAAGGCCGCCAAGCACATGACAATCACTGCGGCCCCCAACCCCATGGAAGTGTTGGTGGCAATAAAGAACAGCAGTGACAAGCCAATGGCCAGGCCCGAGGCGACGGTGAAGAGCCACCCGGATCTTTTCCCTGAAAGCTTGACCCACGCGAAGGGAACTAAGAGGATGAGCACCAGCGGAAGCACCAGGGTGGTCTTATTGTGTTGCCACCCCAAAGCATCCAGCAACTCATCCAGCGTGAAGTCTGTAATGCCGTATTCAAGTGCTGTCCACGGAAGGAACCAGTATGCCGCAAAGGCGATGATTATCCAGGAGAGAACGGTCCACGAACCGATCTCTCCCGGGGCTCTGTTTGTTTTTATGTTCATTGTATGGGGAGCCGGACTGAGGGTCGGCTATCGCGCAACCGGCTTGATCTCTTTGGCCCAGCGGTCGATCAAATGCGAACGCATCTCCTCGCTGCCGTACTTTACAAAGTCGTAATCGATCAGCTTGACTTCGTCCAGCCGTATGGCTTCTTTAGGGACATTCGCGTTTACATTGGTGGGAACCTGGAACATCTTCACACGTTGGGGCACTTCCTGGCCTTCGGCGCTCAGCATGAAATCAATGAATTTCTTGGCGTTTTCCATGTTTCTGGCGCCCTTTATAATACTCAGGCCACCGATTTCATAACCGGTGCCTTCGAGGGGAACAACCAGTTCCAGGGGGAAGCCGTTGGATTTCTGGAGCGCATGATCGTGC
>Ga0126332_10000833_pt1 | contig 10633 bp, 4 predicted proteins | sample InaspJWI42metaG_FD_94482 | JGI IMG/M metagenome (GOLD analysis project Ga0126332, IMG submission 94482) | Marine gutless worms symbiont microbial communities from Oahu, Hawaii - Inanidrilus sp. 2 OAHU.JWI-42 metaG | ecosystem: Host-associated > Annelida > Digestive system > Unclassified | place...
TAACAGTGACATGCTATATTTACTTGGATTCATCTGCTGTTTGTAATTGTATGAATAATAGGCATCGTAGCTGTCTTTCTGTAAAGTGCTGTTAATACTATATCATGATGATGGCAACCTTAATGCTCCCCGGTTCTTCTTTGTCTCCGATGCTATGTATACTGTTTGCTTTGTTGCTTACTTAGTTAATTTTACTAGCATTAGAGGCATACTTAATTAATATGAAATCTCTATTCACAAACTAGTGATAGCACAATAGTCACGTACGTAGTAGGCCTCATTAATACAGCAATAAATACAAAAAATATTATTCTGATGTGGACGGCATCAAAGTTTGATATATAAAACTTTATTGACCCCAGAACTGAAGTCGTCAGCATAGTCCTGTTTATTGGTTTATTGCAGTCTTGTGTATAGCGTCGTTCAATATAAACAAAAGACCGAAGGGCAGATCAAAGACTCTTCTTTGTAAAACTGCTGGAAGGTCGGCCCTGACGATCGCCAGAGTGGCCTGCAGAGATAATATGAACTGTCCACTGCAGCTAGTGAAGTGGACGTTGATATGTTACAGTAATAACGATCAGAGCATAGTTCAGTGTATTGTTTCTCGATAACCACCACGCAGAGTCAATGCGACGATCGACCGTGGGCCGCTGCATAATCAAGAGTTACCGCTTTTCATCGTATAAGTTCTTAAGTTTAATTCTATTAAGACAATTTGAGACAGCAAATGAGATTCGTAAGTGCGACATCCGATCACGATCACAGTCTGAGCATCAGTTTGCCGAACATTAATGCCCGTTCACATCACCTCAGCACAACTGAGCTGAGCTGAGCTAAATTGAACTAGCATTGCAGTTTCTTTCAAACTGAAACCAAAAGTAGTCTGATTCATTTCACTTTCATTCTGATGTGGTGTTTCTATGATGGGCGTTAACTATTCCGATTGCATATTAACTCACACAGACGAAGGATCATTTATAAGGCAATAATAGCATTCACTGGTCATGTTTAACTATAACTTACGCCATAAAATCCCTAAAGAGAAACGCCATGTTCAGACAACTTAACCGACATTGCCTCGGTACGTTTTAAAGGACCGAGACTAACGCCCAGTTCACATCACCTCACATTCACATCACCGCCGACGCGACGCGATTACAGTCGCGTCGGGTCCGGCGGTGTGAATTGGGCGTTAAAGGGATCGTCGATATGTTGTGTTGTATGGCTATTGCTGTTCACGATTACTGTACTTCTGTATTTTCTGCGCTAGACAAATAGCTGACTTCAAAGTAAAATGTACTAAATGGTATATACTGGCAGCGTGCATTGCAATTAAGATTCTGAAACAATGCACGAATGCCAGATTAACGATATGGCATCACTCAAGTGTCTCACGAATGTAAGTAGTTTATCACTTCACCAGTAGACAGGCGCCAGGCCGGCGGCTTTTTAAGTTACAGCTACGGTAATGTAAACAGGCTATGAAATATAGCGGTCGTAGGTCGCGTCCGGCTATAGATGCATTTATCTGGCAACGTTCTATCAGCGAAACATCTTTGCTGGACAAACGTGCGCGTACGATGCTGTTTATTCCACGCTGTGCGGTAGTTTCGCGGCCGTTCTTGGCTGCGTCGAGGATGTAGCACATTTTCCCCAGGGACACCTGCCCCCGGACCTAACCGTAACTCTAACCTAATCCCAGACCCTAACCGTCACCTAACCCTAATAACCATAACTCTAACACTAAACTGTAGCCCTGACCGTAACCCCGACCGTGAATTCTAACCATAACCATAACCGTGCACCTTGCATCCTAAACTCTAACACTAATTCTGGCCTTAATAACTTGGCCCTAACCCCAACCCCAACTACTAACCCCTAACCCTAATTATCTTAACTCAATAACCCTAACATCCTAAACCTTAACCCTTAACTCTACCTCCTAACATCATCCCGGGGCAGATGTCTGCGATGGTAGTTTTCGGGGAGGGGGCAGGTGTGTCCGGGGTGGGGCAGATGTTCCGGGGGGAGACAAATGTCCGGTCTCGCTGCGTCAGCGGAAGCGTTTACAGCTGGCTTGCGTGACGGGCGGGAGTAGGACTAGCTCGCGCTAGCTGCGCGGTCGTCGCCGCAAAACGTCGCTGACGTGTCGCTCATATGTCAAGTCGACGCCGCTGCCGCACGAAGTCAAATCGTGACGACGTTTGTCGGCTGTTTATAAATATGTCGGCCCGGTCGAACGGACGGACACGCGCGTCTGGCCTGCTTCAAATCGCTGACGTTCGCCGCCGCGCACGGACACCGACGACGACTATCCAGACATATCCCTTCCGTGAACATTTGCTTCCTCCCCAACGGACATCTGCCCTCGGGCACATGCCTCCCGAATATCACCATCGCGGGCATCTGCCCCCTTACCTAACCTTAACCTTAGCCTATACGTTAACCCTAAGACTAACTCCTGTCCGTAATGATCCCCGAACACTAATCCTAACCCCGAATCCCTAACTCTAACCGAGGGCAGGTGGTGGTTTTCGGGATGGGGCAGATGTACGGGGCCAAATGTCCGGCAATTGCATGCCGATTGTAACCATACATCTCCATCATTGCACCGACCCATATACTTGTCGTCAGCAGCAGTCTTCCACTCCGCAAGTGGCGACTGCGTATACTTCGTGTGAAATGATTCACACAATAGGCGGTATACAAACGAGCAATAGACAGCCGCGGTATACCATTCCAGTGTGAACTTACCGTCCGCGTTAGTCGTCAAATTCAACGCGTGAACGACGAAAGGCATCGCGCAATGCTTTAGTCGTTTAATTTCGATCAGTGCTTATGTGGTAATCAACAAATACATCTGACAATTTTCTGTGTTATGTCCGGTTATAATATGAAAGTTTTATCCGTAATCGATAGTGTACGACCCATTACTCATAGCTGGTTGATTAGAATTCAACGATCTTTCAACACATAAGATTATGTTGTGCCCTTTGGGCTTATAATCGATATTGCAAGTTCCGTGCTCTGTGTGTTCGTGTGTGTTTTGGGCACAGACGGCTGAACCAATGGAGATGTCCTTAGGCAGACAGACTCATTTGGGTCTAAGGAACCGCGTATTACACAAGGTGCACATTGGCGTCACCTGACGAATACAGCTGAACAATCCAGGAAGCAAGTTAACCACTTGTTTCGGGATGTTGACGCCTCCTGGTGAGACGTGGTTCTGTTTGGCGGCAGTTTGCAGTCGAACTGTGCGACTGTTGCAGCGAAACTGAATGGTCCATCGAGCAGCGGCAGCGGCGGTGGTGTGACGTCATCGCGCACCTGCCGCGACGACCCGCACTACAAGCACAGGTGTCGCTACTGTCAGAAGGGTTTCACCAGCGACAGCGCCCTGCAGATTCATATTCGCTCTCACACCGGTCCGTGTAAACCGTAGTTGTGAAGACCGAACTTTGTGAACTTTAATATTGGCTTGAACTTTACGAACTTTATTGTAAATAACATAGAGTTCATAAAGTCGAAAATGCAAATAATTGCATGCATAACTACAAATATTCTTAAGGTTAATGTACTGATTTTTTTCGTGATTTTTGATGCTTATGCACTGACGCTTTGTATGTGTGAGATAAGTGAAACAAAATATAAAAAGTGTTATTTCGAAGTTATATTGCTTTTAGTGATTTTTTTCCAAAGTGTTCCGCGTTGCTGCATTTGCCTAACTGCTTTCAAACATTTTTACAGCTTATTGTGATACAAAATGTCTAACACGCAGATGATATTGTAGCATGTTACAACAAATTTATTAAAGTGCGACATTTGCTGTGTGAACAGCTGTAAAATTGCTGCTAAACGCTAATACGTGAACTGTTGCATTCTGTAGGCGAACGTCCATACAAATGCAATATTTGCGGCAACCGGTTCAGCACGAAGGGCAACCTCAAAGTTCACTTCATGTGTCACAACGAGAAGTATCCGCACATTCGCATGGACCAGCAGCATCAGCAGCGGCAGGTAGGCGTGGCCGTGCCGTCGCAGCCGCCGCCGCCGCCGCTGTCGGTGTTCCAGGATGCCGGGTCGATGGTGTCGCAGTCAGTCCCGGTCGTCGCCGGCGACCGTTTCCTGTCGTCGCGACCCCCGCTTCTGGTTCCCATTACGAGCGGCGTCGGCGTCGGCAGCGGCGGCAGCCTCCTGAGGCCGGCGGCGACGTCAGCCCCGGCGGTGGCGGGCACCTGTTTCCAATCCCCGCCGTCGTCGCTGAAGCACGAGTACGCGCCCGGCGGGACCCCGGCCACGACGCCGCCGCCGCTGACCTCGTCCTCGGCGATCCTGCCGCCGGACGCGATCGACTTCCGCCGCGGCGGCGGCGGCGGTGGCGGCGCGGACGTGTCGCGGACGCCGGACTCGGACGACCACACTCCTCGGCGGGTCACGCCGTCATTCGGCGGCACCGCGGCGGCACCGGCGTTCAACAGTCCGCGCAGTTTCGAGTCGCGCTCGCCGGCCGTGAACAGTGGACCGACAACGATGCCGCCGCCACCGCCACTCAGCCTGCTCTCGTCGATGTCGACCTCACTCGAAGCGTTCTCCAACCCGCCGCCCTTCTCCGCCTCCTTCTCCGGTCTCTGTCAACCAGACAGCGGCAGCTCTCAGACCCTCTCGTCGCCACCAGGACCACCACCCGCGGTCCACCTGCCCGTCCCGCCGCCGCCGCATCCGTTCGGCTTCGAGCCGTCGCCGATCTACTTCGGCCGCGGCGGCGCGACGTCGCTGCGCAACGGCAAGACCGAGGACCCGCTGGAGCAGTTCATGGAGGTGCAGAAGTCGTCGGAGACTAGCAAGATGGAGCAGCTGGTGCGCAGCATCGACAAGAAGCTGACCGACCCCAACCAGTGCGCGGTGTGCCTGCGCACGCTGAGCTGCAAGAGCGCGCTGCAGATGCACTACCGCACGCACACCGGCGAGCGGCCGTTCCGCTGCAAGATCTGCGGGCGCGCGTTCACGACCAAGGGCAACCTCAAGACGCACATGGGCGTGCACCGCGCCAAGCCGCCGGTCCGCGCGCTCCACGCCTGCCGCGTCTGTCACAAGCAGTTCACCAACGCGCTCGTGTTGCAGCAGCACGTGCGCGCGCACATCGGCAGCGACGACGCCGCGCACCGCCAGCTCGCCCTGGCCGCGCAGCCGCAGCAGCTCCATCTGCATCAGCTCCAGCAGCAGGCGCCTCCGCCGGCCGGCATGATGATGGTCCCGTCGTCGTCTGCAGCCGCTGCCGCCGCAGCCGCCGCCATGACCTACATGTCGCCGTTCGCCGGATACCCGTTCTTCCCGGGCGCCGCCGCTGCCGCGATGGCTGCCGTGAGGTACGGGGCGCCGAGGCATCCGCTACCGCGGCCCGACTTCGTCGTCGGCGGCAGCGGCCCGAGGTTTTACGGGAGCGGCGGCGGACGCTGTCGAACGGCGTCGCCGAGCAGCGACGACCGCGGCGACGGCAGGCAAGACGGGGCTGGCGACCGTGAGGTGCGCGCGGCGTCGGTCAGCATGTCGGACGACGACTATCGACGCCGCGCCGACTACGACGATGACGACGGCGACGAGGAGAACGCGCGAGACGCGGCGTCGGACGGAGACGCAAACGCCGACGACGCGGACAACAGCGCTAACGACGACGACAGCAACGACGCCGTCGACTCGCCGCTGCAGCACGACGCCAGCTCGCCGGCGGCGGACCACTACCCGCACGCCCGGGAGGACGTTAGCGACGACGAACTGGACGGCAGGAGAAGCTACGATCTAGCGTCGACAGCTGTCGATAAAACGGCGGCGGAGGACCGCGATGTGGATGATCGACTGGACCGCGGACGCTATCTGTCGTTCGGCGACGACTTCGCCGTTGGGTCGCGCTACTCGACGTCGCTGATGGCGCTCGAGGAGAAGGTGAACGAGATGAACGGGAGGCGCGACGACGACGGGAAGAGGACGTCGTCTGGCAGCAGCCACCCGCTGGAGCAGATGGAGCGGATCATCCAGAGGACCGAGAGCGCCGCGCCGCCGCGTGTCGACGGCCCGGACCACGTCTCGTCGCCGTCTTCGACGTCGGCCGGCCTGGACTGCTCCATGAGACGGACTCCGGGTCCGGGCTCGGGGTCCGACCAGACGGCGGCGGCGGTCCAGCGCGGGCTCGACGCCATCAATCTGTCGCCGACGGCGTTCGAGGCGGCGACGGGGCGACCGAACACGACGTGTAGCGTCTGCTACAAGACGTTCGCGTGCCGCAGCGCGCTCGACATCCACTACCGCAGTCACACGAAGGAACGCCCGTTCACCTGCCGCCTGTGCCAGCGCGGTTTCTCCACCAAGGGAAACATGAAGCAGCACATGCTCACGCACAAGTCGTCGACGTCCGGACTAGGCGGCGGCGCCGACGCAGCGTCGTCGATCCACGCGTCGGACGGGTCGTGCTCCAGTTCCGCGCCGGACGATTCCAGCGGCAATCACGCCTCGGTGGAAGCGGCGGGCGAGACTGCTGCGAGGGACGCTGCGGCCGCGGTCAGCTTTGACGCTCCGTCGACGTCTTCTGCATCAGCTGCAACCTCGCCAATCTCAGCGCCGCTCGCGGCGATGTCGGCTCAGCGACTGCCCGACGACCGAGCGGTCGGCCCGCCTCCCCTTCCGCCGCCGCCTCGCGCCACGTCGCCGTCGCGACGCCTGCCGAACCTGCGCCACATGTGCCAGGTGTGTCAGAAGCCGTTCTCGAGCGCCAGCGCGCTGCAGATTCACATGCGCACTCACACCGGAGACAAACCGTTCAGCTGCACGGTCTGTGGCAAGGCGTTCACGACCAAGGGCAACCTCAAGGTCCACATGGGCACGCACGTCTGGAACAGCGTCCCGTCGCGCCGCGGTCGTCGCATGTCGGTCGACGGGCTCCAGCCGCCGCCCGGCTGCCACCCCGGCACCGACCCCGGCCTGCTGCCGCACCACCCCGTCCGCTCGCCCAACCTAGGACCACCTCCACCGCCGCCGCCGTCAGACTACCTCGCCGGCGCCCGACTCCCCACTTCCGGCATCTACCCGTTTCCGTTTCCGTTCGGCAGCAACGGGTTCGGGCCGGGCAGCATAATGGCGTCGAAGCTGAACGAGATATCGGTGATACAGAACCGGATGATGGCGCCCGGCGCGGCCGGACCACCCGCGCTGCAGCCAGGTGCGCTGCCCGACGCCGTGCCGCGTCTGCCTCACGGTCTATCGGCGATCTTCAGCCCGCAGCACGCGTTCGCGGCGGCCGCCGCCATGAGGCTCCCGGTCCCCGTATCGTTCCATAAGACCGCCGGCGGGCCGGACTTTCGCGCGGACCGCCGAGACGTCGACAACAACAACGCACCTGCTGGTATGGGTGAGAAGACCGGACACAGCGGCGAACTGGACCTCAGCCTCAAGAAGACGCAGATGCCGCCAGCGCCGTGTCCAAGGTACTCACTACTGTGTTGCTGTGTTGATGCATCAAACAACCGCTGATTTCACGATTTCACTATTTCACTATTTATCTTGACACAGTGATATCAAATCATATTTGTTGAGTATTGGTAAAAGATAAAACTACCGTGGATCGAGTGTTCAGGACAGACCACCGTGTTTACCACCCTTGCCTATTGCCAAAAATCAGCAGGTTCAAAAGTTATAATGGAAACAAACGGACGGACGGAAGGACGGACACGACCGAATTTATTACCTTCCTCTCAACGCGGTCGACAATAAGCAGTTCCTTAAGACACAGTTTCTACCGTAATTCTATGTAGTTATTACATATCAAGCTCTTTGCAGCAGAATCAGGCGTGTAAAGTTTAGTTTCGTTTATTACGTTAACTGGTCGGTTTTTGACTGGTTTTTGCCTTCAGTTCTTTGACGCTGTTGGTTGGGCGGCAGGAAGGGCATCCGGCCTGTAAAAAGCTGAGTGGTGGGATGCTGGTGTGGTTATCTGTCTGGAGCCAGGTGCAGACTTGCATCTTGCCCAGCTGATGCCACTGCCACTCACTGTCTTTTGCTTCAGTAAAATCTAGATTGGTTCTACCTTTCTGGTACCGGCCCACCTGGGTAGTTCCGGAAAAAAGGGCCGTTAAGTGGATGTGTGTGTGTATTACGTTGATTGGTCGGTATTGTGATAGGCTGTCTCCTGCGTCGACGCTACGGGACGACGGCTCGTCGACACACAGCCCAGTCAACGGAGTCCAGCAGGCCAGCAGCTCGTGGCCGTGGAAGGCGTCTCTGTCAGTGGCGCTGTCGTGCAGCCTCTGTAGCGAAGTGTGCGCGACTGTCGAGGCCCTGCAGGTGCACGTCCGGTCAGCCCACTGCGGCGACTGGCCACCGCCGGCTCTGCTACAGTCCCCCGGCCGCCAGGACCCCACCAAGGCGGGTAGCATCGCCGCCGCCGCCGGGCCAACGTCGCCCAAACCGCCGCTCGTCGCGTCGTGAGGACTAGAAAACAAACTGCCCTCGATTGAGGATCGAGGTCACAGCGACCGAGGTACCATCCTTGCAAACCCTAACTCCAACCCTTGTCCCACGACCTTGAATTTTAATTTTCGGCCAGCTGTGGTCATTATCAATAAATGTGGAAAATCATATTCATAGGTCAGTTGCCTTAAAAGCTAGAGTTGAAACAGACGGTCGGACGGACACGACTGATCGCATTACCTTCTTTGCTAACACGGTTGATAACATTGACATCGCACCTGACTTTTCGATCTGCGTGATATGTGTGTGTGGGGGGAGGGGGGTGACCGCGAAAAATGCTGACGTCGGTCAATAAGTGTAAAATTATTCCACTCCAATAACCATATAGTAGACATATGCTCTGTGAAAATAAGGTCACGAAATAATGAGTCGAATGTCAACTCGAATGTACCAAACGAAAATAAACATTCATGTCGGTAAAATAGCAAGATGAGCCGTTAATGTACTTAGTGACAACGAAATGTATTTAGAAACAGTATTTTCATGTAAATCTAAGCGTTTAATACAAGTGGCTATGTTTTATAGCATTAAATGATGTGGATGTAGTGCTGTTTTCTTGGTCGTGGGTCAGCGGTCACAGCGGTGTTGCCATAAATTAACTACATCTGGAGCTAGGGGTTCGTAACCCTTGCATGTGTGACCTTTTGTCCGCTGCAGTCGTTTTGTACCATATCGTGTACTGTACACATGTATCATTGTCGAACAGCTGTACTCCTGGCAGCCATATGTCTGAGACTGAGGAATATTGTGAATATTGCGGCAGTGTGTATCTACCATCGATTGAGATCTCATTAGCTGTTTAAAACGGCTGGACTATTGTAACGTTACTTCGTCGTAGTAGCGTACTGTGCTTAGCGTCGCTGGCTGTGCAGTAGTAATTCGTTGTGTGGCGATCGATGCGCTCGGATTATGGACTGAAATGAGAACTACAGTACTGTATACTACAAACTCTCAGCACACTACTTTTGATATCAAAGTGTACGTTTTTGTCAAAAATATCAAAACTCATATTCGAAACTGATCGACCTATTCAACCGCATAAATGATGTTGCATTTTATACGTCTTGTACTATAAATCAAATTTAAATTATAGATAAATTATTATGCTGAAATTTTTGTTAGATTTTTACTAACTTTTCCAGTTTTATTTGGTTGGCCATTATTAAAAAACTGTATATAATTTACGAAATAGAAATGGCGTTGTTTATGTGGAATTTTCATGGACGAGAAATAGTGTAAGTTTTTCTGTCATTTGAATACAGTGAATCAGTGATGACTGATTAACTTACATTGCTGTGATGTAAAGTGTAAATGAATGAAGTGCGGTCTATTGCGTGAGATAGGCTACAGTGTAGTTGTTGTGTCTTAAGTAACTTGTACAACGCGATTATCCGCCTATTGTAGATATTCTTAGGACATCGTTGAAAGACACTGGTATTCTGCTGCGTCTTCAGTCTCTTCCGAAGAACTGTGACGCACATAAACTAAGCCTAGACCAAAACTTATCTCAAATGCACAACGATTTTAGTCATTATTTCGATGTCGTGATTCCTATGATTTGCGCATTTTGACCACGGTAACTTAAATACGCCGTTCTCAATTTTGCCAACGTTTTAATTACAGGGTGGGCCAAAAAAGTGAGGCCACAAACTCGTCATGGCCATAATTCTGTCAAATCTTAACCGATTTTTACCGCGCGATGCTATGCATCCGCGGTACTAGCCATGGGCCTGTGTCCGTCTGTGTCTGTCTGTCCGTCTGTTCGTCTGTCTGTCACAAGTCGGAGTTCTACTAAAACGGTTAAACGTAGGATCACACAAACACCACACGATAGCCCAGGGACTCTAGTTTTCTGACGCCAAGGATCTCCGCGAAATTCGACCGGCATGACCCGCTGCGGGGGCACAAAACGCAGGTGGGGTTGGGTTAAAATCGGCGACTTTCGACAAATAGCTGGCTACATCTCGAAAACGGTACGAGATAGACGCATGGTTTCTATTAAAGTCGAATAGGACGTCGTATGCACTCTATCGAATGGTGGCATTGCCCATGACCTTGAGTGCCCCCAACCGCCCGAAACCACCTTATTTTCTGCATTTTGCGCCGCCATTCA
>Ga0126332_10000834_pt1 | contig 10593 bp, 11 predicted proteins | sample InaspJWI42metaG_FD_94482 | JGI IMG/M metagenome (GOLD analysis project Ga0126332, IMG submission 94482) | Marine gutless worms symbiont microbial communities from Oahu, Hawaii - Inanidrilus sp. 2 OAHU.JWI-42 metaG | ecosystem: Host-associated > Annelida > Digestive system > Unclassified...
ATCCGGATGGGTGTGAGTGGGTGAATGTTCCTTCTGGTACCGGCCTACCCGGGTTGTCCCGGATCAAAGGCCGTTAAACGGTCGTTGTTGTTGTTGTTGTAGCTAGAAGTACAGCACATACATCAAGATCATAGAGGAACTGGAAGTGTGAAGGTTGTTTGGATGCGGCAACAACAGCCTCAGCCAGCTGCAGAGCACCAGCACCGCCGTGCGCCCAGTGACTGGACACTACCGCGTTGAATGCTCCAGCGTCCAGTGCTTTCTGATGCACAATCTCCAGCTCACGCTCTGTATCTGTGCTGCAATCATCCATTCACAATCACACTGGTACTCTGTTCTGCATTCTCCACCAAAGGTCAGCAGCAGCTTTTCATTGGTATCAGTTCAGTGAAATACTGCTGTTGGTGTTGCCACAAGCAGCTGAGCTTAACGACATGTGCTTGGTGGGGGCATAAGGAGCGATGTATTAGGTGGGGCCTAGATGCCCCACCGGAAAAGGCCCTTTCGGGGAGGTAAAACTTGGGCATGCCCAGACTTCCTATTCTGAATCTTATTCACAGGGGCCAGCATCGATGCAGCCTCGGGTGGCTACCAGCACTGTAGAAACTTCATGATATAGTATACATATACAAGTTAATTCACCTAGCGACATAACAGCAGCATACCCAACACACACACACACACCTGTTTAACGGCCCTTTATCCGGGACTACCCAGGTGAGCCGGTACCAGAAAGGTAAAACCAATCTGGATTTTACTGAAGCAAGAGACAGTGAGTGGCATCAGCTGGGCCATATGCAAATCTGCACATCGCTCCAGACAAATAACCACGCCAGCACCCCACCGCTCAGTTTTTTACAGGTCGGATGCCCTTCCTGCCACCCAACCAACAGTGTCAAAGCACTGAAGGAACAAACCCAAACATAGTGCAAATTTGTAAAAATTAAGGACAGCTGTTTTGGTGCAAAATCACATAGCAAATGTACATGTACAAATATTATTTAACAAACTGCCATAACTTGTTATCATTCTGAGTACCAAGATTTTTGTGCTTTTTCTGCTTAACATAATGTAGTCGCCATTGTAATTGTACACAATGAGCACAGTTGCAGCATGACAACATCATGCAAACACAGCAATTACTTACTGGAAGAGGTTGATGGCAACAACGACGGGAATTCCAAACAGACGAGCATTGCTTATCTGCTTGCACAGATTGCACGATCCTTTCTCCACGAGCTCCACGTTCTAGCGGTCGCCCAACATTCACACAAATAGCCACTGCTGTGAGCACTGCCTTAATCTATCACAATTCACTATTATCATTTGAAACGAATCTGAGGTGCAGGCAGTTGCATACGTACATGCCGGAACTGCCATGTCCAGGAGCATCAGGGTTAGCTAATTGCTAATCTGTCATTAGAGATGATTGGTGGAAAGTTCTACATGACCAGATGGTGGTTGCAATATCAAGCAGGATAATCAGGGGTAAAAGTGGGCCGGTACTAGGCGGTACGGAGTACCGGCTGATGCCATCAGCGTGCCGGCTGATAGTGCGAGCGAAATTGTGAAATTTACAATTTCGATACCTCGAGAGTCGTGCACCAATGCGAAGGCGAAGTATAGTAGTAGTGTAGTGCCACCTGATCCTTCGGTCCACTTTTACCACTGAGGGTAATCACTCACTAAACTTCATCTGTTTACCGGTTACCTTCCTTCAGTGAATCAAAACAGCTCGGTAATGGACATCATTATCAACAATGCATTAATGGTCGTTTGACAATGCATATACACCACCACCAACACATCACCTTCTTAGTGACTCTTTCAAGTGAACCTGGGTCGGCCAGTTCTCCTCCACTTGCGTTGGAAAAGAACTGTTCAGAGGATAAGTGGCACAGGTTTTTTATGGATTGGATACCCTTCCTGTGTCAAAGATCTAGAGGAAACTCAAAGCAGTGAACACAGTCTTCCACCAGAGTACTGATGCAAGGCATGCGAAGCTGGCTTTCTAATACTGCTCATAAAACTGATAACAAACAACAACAGAAAATGCTGAAAGGTGGAAGTGATCACTTGACAATGGCAGCTAAAAGCCTACTTCCTGCAGATATTCCACTGGCAATGGAATGCCAGCAGTGACTGTTGGGCCACCACCATGCATCTTCAGAGCACGTACAGTCGTCACAAGTACCACCACGCTCGGCTCTAGACCCGCGTAGCGACATTTGATGTTGAAAAACTTCTCCATTCCGATGTCGGCACCAAAGCCTGCCTCCGTCACTGAAAAGGCACATGTCTAAGTCACCTGATGCAAACTATCTCCTTCATCATACCTGAAACCATGGTTCAAACATGCCATCAAAACTTCTTTCACCACACACGCACGCACGCACGCATCCTTCGGCCCACTTTTACCACTGCGTTTTCCGCTTTAGATGGCCAACACAAGGTCGTCAGTGAAGCAGCTGATCTCACAATGAAACTGGCTACAACTACTCATGCAACCACAGCTCACTCACATCTCGCACGCACGCACACACACACACACACACACACAACCGTTTAACAGCCGTTGGTCTGGGACTACCTGGGTAGGCCGGTACCAGAAGAAACACTCACCCACTCATGCCCATCCTGATCATCGGACATCCTTGATCAACTTCCTCCATTTGCTATTATCCATAGCATCCTCTGTGTTCAGTTTACATGCTTGACAGTCCTCTCTGACAACCTCTCTTCAGGTCCTCTTTGGTCTTCCTCTTGGTCTTGGACCCTCTACTTCATACTCCTTGCATTTCTTCATCCAGTCTGCAGGAATGTTAGTTGTTCTGAACACGCCAGTGTTGTGTGCTGTTTTTATGAATTGCTGTATTCATATTCTCAACGTTCTTATCATATCATACAACGTAAAAAAATTAACTGCTATTTGCTAAGTGAGGACTCAAACACTGACACTGAATATTAAAAAAGAAACACTGAAAAACTGCAGAATTTAAACAATATGCAAAACATGTCAAAGCAGCAAAAATAAGCAGATTAATGAACAGCAGCAAAATCAAAACATTACCTTCAGTGAAGTAACAGTGACATGGAAATAGCAGTTTGCTAAGGGATCACACAGCGTTACCTGCCACCCAGCAGAGGTAACGTTTCTGCCTTTACCCCAGCAAAGCTGGTAATCGATTTAGCGACCACAGAGGGATGCAAAGCAGAGTTGACCAAGCTGGCTGGTTACATACCCAGATGTACCAGATGTCGGCCTTACATGCACATGTGTCCTGTCTAGGATGCTAGTTTCACTGTCGTTATAACACAGTGTAATTATGACAGAGTTACTGCCAATATCAACAGCTGACGACTGACCAACAAATCCATCTGGTCCAACCAGCTTGAGTCCAATCTTATCAGCAAGAACTGACGAATTGCCATGAGCAATGTTAGCAAATGGACCTGCATGCACCAGTGCAGGAGTGCCCTGAACAGCCATGTCACACACATACTAACTGGATACAGAGACGGATGGATGAACACCAGACCACTTACTGCTAGATATCATCACTTGGTACTGATAATGCTGATACTGTCACACAAACCCAAGTAAGCAGTATCAGCATCAGTACTAATGTTATGCTGGCATGACATACAACGTACACGCACATATAACCATTTAATGGCCCTTTGTCTGGGACTACCCAGGTGAGCCGGTACCAGAAGAAACCTTCACCCACTCACATCCATGAGGAAGAAGCATTTGCACAGACAACAAAGTCCACTGCAAGCGAGAAAACAACTAAAAGTCAGCTGGATGGCCGGCTCAAACTGACAGCCAGTGCCTTTAACCGACTATGGATCAGTATGCTTGCAGACCTGGGGCCTGATTTACAAAATATCTTACAACAATCTTATGATAATGCCAAAGTTACGATCAACTTACGATAGATGTCTAATTTACAAAACATCTTATGAAGGATGCAAGGCTTTTCTCGGATACAATTCACTTGCAAAATCGTAAGATCGTCTGAGACAGTGTTCGTAAATGAGCTTACAATATTCCCAAGAGAACTCGTACCATGTAAGTCACTATCGTAAGTCGATCTTACGATAAACTTACGATAATCTTGCGATAAATCGTAAGATATTTTGTATATTGGGCTCCTGTTTGCAGTAGCTACTGTTATGCAAAACTCACTGCATCATTTATCAACTTCTTCCATTTTTACTTGCAACCTTCTGGATTTTATGGTGCAGGGAAAGATAACTGAGGCAGGCACACTGACAACTGGTCCGGATACCACCCCATCCAGACTATCAGTTCCCCCACCTCCACCATCTTTATGCCGAATGCCCTTTCAGCCAAAAACCTCCCAATTTATCCTGGCTTGAGGCAAGAAAATAATAATGCTGGCTTGCACACCTGGTGGCTTGATTAACATGACATACAACACACACACACACACCCATTTAACAGCCCTTTTTCTGGGACTACCCAGGTGAGCCAGTACAAGAAAAGTAAAACCAATCTGGATTTTACTGAAGCAAGAGACAGTAAGTGGCAGTGGCATCAGCTGGGCCATATGCAAGTCTGCACCTCGCTACAGACAGATAACCATGCCAGCACCCCACTGCTCAGTTTTTTACAGGCCGGATGCCCTTCCTGTCACCCAACCAACAGCTTCAAAGCACTGAAGGCATTAACGTGACATACAAATGGTGTACAATACAACTACAGTACAAGTGCATATCAACACAGCAATATTAGCAGTAATAATAATTTGTGAGTCAAACCTCTAGTGTCTGCATAAGATTAGGACGGATTGCATCTTTCATTAACACTTCTAAGGCACCACTCACACCCTGCACATACGACTAAGATTAGTACAGGAAAGGCAAATGAAATCGTGTTGTAAATAAAAATCCACCTTTCATAAATGAGTTAACTATTTAAGAGTACAAACTGCACTGTTTTAACATGTCACAGACAATTCCACCATGTCCTAATAGTTTTTAACTAAATGCTGTTAAAATCATTATTTATAATGATAATAATGACAAGTTCACTCCCTTTAACAACCACTACACCACAAAATCAACTGTTAGAATACACACAACTGGTAAAGACGAACAGTTTGAGAGACTACTGAACAAAGATGAGAGACGTTAATATACACAGACAGAAGGAAAGAACTACTACTACTACACCTGTTTAACAGCCTCTTCTAGGACAATTTGGGTAAGCAGATACCAGAAAGGTAAAACCAGTCTGGATTAAAATAAGGCAAGAGATAATGGGGTTTTGAGATGCAGTGGCATTAGCTGGACCACATGCAAACAATCTGCACCTTGCTCCAGACAGGTAACCACACCGACACCTCATCACTCAATTTTACAGGCCGGACAGGCAACAAGTAAATGAGCAACAGAAGGAAAGAAGTGAACACAAACACCTGCACAGAAAGATAAAGAAACAGATGTAAATGTAAATCAAGTGAAAACAAAGAAAGAGCAAACTGACGAGATCATCAGCAGTGATTGGTTCTCCACTGTGACTTGTAGCAACGACCATGCGACCAAGCCTCTGCCTCATGTCAGCAAGGCCCGTTGTTAGTGCCAGCACGGCCATTATCTCACTGGCTACTGTAATGTCAAACTGACACTAACGACAGCCACAATGACAAACTCGTCTTTCATCAAGTCAACATACATGCATATCATAGTGTCTTTCTTGCACAGCCTATACAGCCGGACCGGCCAGGAATTACAAATGTCCAATAATTTACACAAAAAAAGATTAAACACTAATTAAAACACAGATTAAAATAACAACCTGTTTAAATTCAGTACTCTGACACTGCCGGCTGGGTGACAGATGGCGCAGCTTGCTATTTAATTATTATAACACAACCAAATAACTTGGTTCTGTTATGACAATTAAACAGCATGATAGTTACACCAACCTGGTAACTTTTCACAAATCCAAAGATTTGCTTATGGGAAAACTCGACTAATCCACAGCAACGTGGTAATATGGGGCAAGCTAAACATTATTCCAGATCAATGTGGGTGCAGCAATTTAACATTAACGGACTATATGACTTGCTCAAAATGAAAAATTTACTGTGGTTTAAACAAGAAACTACTGACAGTCCATATGCCACTACATCCCATTTACTGATCCACAATAAACCACACTATCAGTCTAGTTTAAGTGCCAATTTTGTAATTATTTCCTACCTGTTAGCCTGCCTCTAAGTTTAACAACATACACTTCATAATCCACACATCTTTCTGCCCATACATTCTCAAACTTTCTTAAAACATAGCAACAGCATCTCAAATAACTTGCTGGCAACCTGATCATACTGTGTATTACCAGGCCGCCAGTTAGTACTGTGCAAGAATAGTTGCTGTTCAACTTTATCTGATCACACAGGTACCTTATCATCCAAACTGACATTGTGTAGTAGATATAGTGTAAAATGACTACTATAATATTAAAATATTACAATAAGTGTCGTAAATTGATTAAACCAAATCAAATTAAGAAGTTGTAATAATATGTACACTGTGTTTCAAAAATGCCAACCTTCCACTATTTTTGTACAAGTAAGTCAAAATGAACTGATTTTAATTTTTGGTACATGGAATCCTGAAGACATTTGACATTAGTTCTTATACACTTGCCCACTGAACCTGAAAAATGCCACCGTACTACCTTGTGAAATGCAGGACTTTTCCACCTGATCAAAGTTATATAATTTTCTGCCAAAATTAGACAACTTTGACAAACACCTGGCTATTATTTTGTCTAGAAACTTGAATTTTTTCAGACAACTAGAATCAAACGAGCTAATAAAAGTTACTATCATCTGTGTTGACACACTTTCAGTCTTCTCTAATAATGATCTATCATCATGCCATGCTAGCATTCAGCCCATGTCTCAACAAAAAGCTGATGCAGCTGGCACAGATGTTATGCACGTTATGCTGCTTCATTGCATTTGGCATGTACATCAGATCATTCTGTGAATTTATAGGAGAGCCACAGTAGTTTTTCCATACCAAAAAATAAATCCAATTTCTGGCAATGAGAACTTGTCCAGTTGCAGCTGAGAATATAGAAGACAACTTACGGCTGAAAAATGACTTCTGACTTTTCAAGGTGTAGTGGCTATATTTTACAGGCAATGTAAACAAAAGCAAAAGTAATTACTTCAAATATCTTCAGGATTTTATGGACCCAAAATTATTCAAATCTGTTCAATTTTGACTCAGATATTCAAAAAATAACAGTAACAATTTTTAAACACAGTGCATATTAAAAACAAACTGCCAACCGACAGCTTTTGATGCAAAATGAGTCAGTAAAGATGGCAAAAGCGAACCTCACGAGTGAAACCTTTCTCTGTTGCCGACTGGCCAATGGTAATCTTGCGCAAGAATCGGTCATTTGTATCAATTACTACATACAGCATACAGTATGTTGCATTCATCTACACATTCCTGTCTTGCAGACGAGTGAAAGACTAAAACCAGTATTCAAAACACACATGATTTTGGCTTTGACGCCATATTTTATATACCCAGTACTATCATAGTTGCTCAGTAGCCTCAGAATTAACTGTCATGTGATAAATTACAGTGTGCTGTTTTTCAGTCACATAACACTTGTCAAACATACAAAATGTCATAAAACATCATATTTTTTTCTTAACAATGGCAAGACACATTCTTTGCATACTCATTGCCTAAGACACCTGCATCAAACTCAATAGCACAATGCTACAGCGAACCTAGCTGGAGAAGTAACTGTGACAAAAATTCGTTGTTCTGTGGATGTAGTTAAACAAAACTGAGTGGTAATGGCCAGTAAGTAAACTCTCAACTAACCTCGCTGCCAGGTAATGCTGTCAGGGTCAATGTCAAGTCGAACAAAACATCTAATTTCATCCTCGGTTAATTCATCAGGCTGAGTCTTTGTGATGCCTAGTTTCTGCACAGAACAGAACGAAAATAAACAGTTGGTTCAACTGAATAGGCTCGATTATGCTAACAGCAGTTTTATGCCAGAATTTGGTTTCAGAATAACTGGTACAGAATGTGAAAGACACATTCTAGAACAGATGCTACGCAATAGTGCTGTTCCTTCAGTGCTTTGACGCTGTTGGTTGGGCAGCAGGAAGGGCATCCGGCCTGTAAAAACTGAGCGGTGGGGTGCTGGCATGGTTATCTGTCTGGAGTGAGGTGCAGACTTGCATATGGCCCAGCTGATGCCACTGCCACTCACTGTCTTTTGCTTCACTAAAATCCAGTTTGGTTTTACCTTTCTGGTACCGGCTTACCTGGGTAGTCCCGGACAAAGGGCCGTTAAACGCGTGTGTGTGTGTGTGTGTGTAGTGCTGACGGACATGCACAGGTCTGGTAGTCTGTAAAAAACCCATTCTGGAAATCCACAAATCCTGGCTGGCCCTCATCAGATAACACACTGGGCACTGTGTCCGAATGGTTATGTCAACGTTGGCTGGCACTCAATCTCCAAACTGGCACCGTTGGAATTTGTATCAGGCAGGCTAGCATGCATGCAACAGGGCTTGCCGTTATCCTCAGTAATCTACATTAACTAATACACACAACAGAGAGACTTGATGTGCAGATGTTTGTTCATTGTCAGTGTGTGTAATCTGTAAACACTAAAACTATATTACAATTCTAAAACAGAATTCGGCTGCTGTAGTTTTGTGTCACTAAAATCACAATGACTGTACCTTTCTGCTACAAGTTTACGGAGGTTGTGCTGCAAAATAGGCCGTTAAATGTGTGTTTATTTTCGGAAATGACTTTCAGTTTCCATTCTGCTTAAGCTTTTAAACTTTGGCTTCAAATTAATAATTCTGATTTTCAGTAAAAAAACAACCACATTATCATTTCAACTACATTTGCCTTAATCGGTGACCTGCAGTCGAGCCAGCTGTATGTCAGAAAACTCTCTATGTCCAGTCTTGTTCGTAGGCACAAGTCGTCCGTAGAGAGCCGCGTCTGACTGTGTCGCCTCATGAAACCTCCGTGCGTCAAGCTGAGCTGCAAGGAGGTTGTTAGCGGCAGTGATAGCATGAATGTCTCCAGTCAAGTGTAGATTGAACTCGTCCATTGGAATCACCTGAGAATAGCCACCACCAGCTGCACCGCCTGCACAGGTAAACACATGTGTATATACACACCTGCACAGATACACAGTGATGAAGATACGTAGTCTAGCATGCTGCAGCTAAAACTGCATTATATTCAGCATTTTGTGTTAACTCTTCGTGGTTAAGGATTTAGTCATAATCACTACAAAACAGGACTAAACGTTCTCAGAGATGAAATTAACTGGCACAGAGTGACCGATGCTAGCAGTTAAAAAGAAATTAAGTGAAGGTTTTGCCTTTAATGTTCTTGACACTACTGCTTGAGTGATCTGGAGTATAAATAAAACATTCTGGTACTATTCACAGGTTTCGATACTGTCTAACTGTGACATATGCATGAGTGAATTCATACAAATATGACCTACTACTGGAGTTCATTCACAAGTGACTGACAACTGTCAGTAACTGACTACACAGTGGAAACCCTTAGACGTAAGAGTGGAGAAATGTACCTGACTAAATACTGTATTGTTATCAATACTGTTATCCCTTCAGTGCTTTGACGCTGTTGGCTGGGCAGCAGGAAGGGCATCCGGCCTGTAAAAAACTTTTGAGTGGTGGGGTACTGGCATGGAGTGAGATGCAGACTTGCATATGGCCCAGCTGATGCCACTGCCACTCGCTGTCTCTTGCTTCAGTAAAATCCAGATTGGTTTTACCTTTCTGGTACCGGCTCACCCGGGTAGTCCCAGAAAAAGGGCCGTTAAACGGGTGTGTGTGTGTGTAAATACTGTATTGCACACTAAAAAATACAAATGCAACAATTGGCAACAAATAAAAATAAGCAACCTTTGATGCCAAATGTTGGTCCCTGAGACGGCTGGCGGATGCATGCGATGGTGTTGATATGAAGATGGGCCGCAAGAGCCTGACATAAGCCAACTGTTGTCGTACTTTTTCCTTCACCCAGCGGAGTTGGCGTTATGCTACACCCAACATTAACGCATGTTATCAAACACATGAAGGTATGTCACTTTTTACTGAGCCACATCGTTCTGCACGTACCAAAACTTCTCTGCAAAAATGTCAACACAACCGTTATACTGTTGTTAAGTAATTATTAGTTTTTACGACAAATCAAGTATGACAGAATGTCACGAGTCCATAACAATAAGTATTTAACATAATCAATTGTTGCTCATTTTCTGAAGCATGCACAACTCACCAAGCTCTATGTGTATAAAATCACACATATCAAACGGCCAAGCATACTGTGTCTGAATCAACATGGCATCAGCAATGGAGTACGATACGATACGAGATGCTATTTTAACGTGCGCTTGAAAGCCGACATAAGTCAGCTTAATCTACCACACGGAACCGACAACTAAAAAAGTGTAAAAACAGAAAAACTAAAAAGTAAAAAGACGGATATGCTCAGAAGTAACAGTAAACAGTCTGGGAA
>Ga0126332_10000835_pt1 | contig 10592 bp, 6 predicted proteins | sample InaspJWI42metaG_FD_94482 | JGI IMG/M metagenome (GOLD analysis project Ga0126332, IMG submission 94482) | Marine gutless worms symbiont microbial communities from Oahu, Hawaii - Inanidrilus sp. 2 OAHU.JWI-42 metaG | ecosystem: Host-associated > Annelida > Digestive system > Unclassified | place...
CACAACCCCCCAAGTTTTTACGGGCCGGATGCCCTTCCTGCCGCCCAACCAATATGTCTGGTGACTTTGCCGCTGCCAGGTTCGCGACTGCTTATTCGTCAGGTGAGGTCACCCGCTTAGATCCCAGCTAGCCACCATATCTGGTGGCCGTCCCCCTATCCACCGGCCTGGGGACGAGGTTGGTAGCCGGCAGCTTGGCCCCGGATAAAGGGCCGTTAAACGGATGTGTGTGTAGTAGTAGAGGTACACTGAAATAGAGAGAGAGAGAAAGGCGGATGTCTAAGGGAGACCAGTTGGGAACTTTGGATGATGTTCCTACTCCGAGAAAAGATGCAATAATTCTAACAAGCGCAGGAAGAAAATCAACAGGCAACCCATTAAACCTAGAAAATAGCCATCACACCGGCGTATGTGTTTGAAACATAATATGATCATGAACCTTATTGGGTTGTTTAAACACTTGTAAGTCCCTCCAGTGATGTAAACCTGTAACGGTACCGGATTCCTGAGAAGCAAACGCTTTATCACGCCAACTGTAGGTGACGGATACGGATTAGGTGACGGAAGCAAAGAGATGACGATGATCGTATTCGGGGGAACGACAATGATCACATATCCTTCGATGACGATGATGGCAATATTTCCTGGGTAGACAACAAAGTAGAGGACTTTTGGAAGCGCTGGCGTTATAGCGTTGCAGTCATCTGTGCCGTTATTACAGTCGCATTCGGCCTCTGGCAGATGCGGTATTAGGACACATTCCAGGTCATATATGTGTGCGTTCATCAGACTCTCCCACGGTTTCAGCCTATCGTACAAACACAGTGCAATATTTAAATCTATCTATTTAGAACGTAACAGACTTTAAGGTACAGTTAATTCGGCTTCAATCTTATACTATACACAATCATCCTATTGTACACATTAATATTAGACCAAGTTAGTCATATATAGGCTATAATAAACAAGGAGATCTGCTACTGCAGACGGACCGTGCGACGCGATATGTCAGTCGAAGTGTTGTTAACTGATACACAACTCTAGTTACTAGTTGCACAACATATCCGCAACAAATCGAAGTAATGGAGTTAGAAACTTACGGTCGACCGACGTGTAATAAAAGTGCAGTGTATGCGTGTCCAGCCACGACGCGTAGACCGTCTTAGGTGTAATCCACAGGCTCGACTGTCAGCGAGATTTGTTGATAAAATTGACCTGCCGTGGCGAAATTGTATAAGTCCAGAGTTAGAGGAAAAGTTCCAAAGGAAAGTATCTTTATTTTGGAGGTACCAGAATTTTCTTAGACATTGTACAAGATAAAAACCAGCTCGATTCGTCCAGTCATTTCGATACAATAGGCTTACCGGCTTGGTACGATCGGACGGACAAACACACGGCGACAGCAAATACCGCGCTAGCATTGCGTAAAATCATTTTGCTTTTCGCGTAATAACCCTTTACTTTAATTGTAAACTTAGGCCCTACTGGGCTACTTTCGTTTAAACCCTTCGCAAAGTGGTAATGCTGTCTCATGTTTTATGTGGTCTGTAGGCTTTTGCGGAATTTCTATCTATGTCGATTTTATACAAGTGGACTTTCAACGTTCTGAAGAGCCACTAGTGCTTTCAGCGAAATGATGTTGCCGAAGTGTGACAGTGTTTACGCAGTAGTGCAACAGTGAAAGATGGCAGCTGCGATGCGGCCTGTCAGGGTGATGGATAGGAATAGAATGACGAGAACGGTTTCAAAAGAATGTTTGTATCACGAGAACAATCTCGGATAACGGTTACCGCCACGTAGCCTATATTACAGAGCGGAGTATACCATGTTTATTTGCGTTCGTAGCGAGGTCTGTGCTATGCGTGTTAGGAGAGCTGTACGAAATCAGCTAAACCTATCGAGATGCCGTTCGGAAGACAGACTCATGTGGCCGCAACAAACCTTTTATTAGATGGGGTTGTAGATCTCCCACGGGAGGGGCACTTTTAAGGGGGGGCATGTGCCTGCTGCATTGTAACTTTATTATCACTATTATGCAGCGTTTAACGCGCCATGTGTCGGTCATAAGGATGACGAATCGCATACCGGTATAAGGACTGTGCAAAAGTTGGGGTGCGGCAGCGATGCAGGCTTTTGCCAAATAATTTTTGACGCTTGCTAGTTATACGATATTACCGACTATGTGTGACTTACTTGAGTTGTGCGCGTTAAAGTTATCATTTTTACTATAATTACCACTATTTTTGACACGCCACGCTTTCGAGAAATGCTTGGCGGTCCTGCATTTTCCATCCTAGCATTTTTGACGGTTCCGCATTTTCTACTCCCATCACGAACATTCAACTTACATATAGCTGCTCGTGAATAAAACTGGTTCATTATAGTTAGTGTCAAGTGTTTCCCAGTCTTTCGGAATAAAGTCATCGGCGTAGTTGTAGTTGTAGTTTCCACACAGTCCCTCGGAGTTGTAAGCGTCATCAGTGTGGACACAGAGAGTGATAAACAGAAAGCACAAATAAGAATGAGTTATCCTGCAGCGTGTTCGTACAGTCACCGATCTTCCAGACGGCATTGTTATCTGTACATCCATACAGATTGGCCTATACGCCCGCCACTCACAACAGCAACAATAATCATATCTGCACTGTTTCTCAAAAGCCACTTCCGACGTTTTTATCGGTAACTTGATGAGGCATTGTCCGATTACAACGTGTCAAATATGACGCAGAGGTTAACAATCAAAAGCTAACTTATTTCTCAACTTCACCTTAATTGCTGCACCAGTTGTTTCTGAACTATGTGACAAAACACCAAATCACGAAAATTGCAACTTTTTACTTAAATGCCAGGCCCTATATGATGCTCGCCGTGATGTTGTATCGTTGTGTAGTTAACGCACTTAAGCGCAGTGAAGTCTTTAGAGTTATCTTATCAGAACATGACAACGTTCATATTTAACTAAATACAGGTAGTACTGACATAGCCGAAACTTGCTATTAGGACGCAAAAAATTTGCCTTTACGCGCATCAGCAAAACTGATCGGTTAACCGACGGCTTCTCGGCCAATTGGAAGTAGGTCTATCCTAAGCAGACAATGGATATAGTAAATCTGAAAAATTGCCCAAAAACTCTGTCAGTATAGGCCAAACTGTGACGACGATGAGGAAATATTCCTGCACTTTAAACTTTAAAGACTTCACTGCGCTTAATTTTCTCGCCGTGTTACATTTACGTGTCGACGATGACGTTGCAGTAAACTACTGAATGCGAAAGACTAGGCCAATATATAGCACGGCGAGGGTGAACATTCGACTGGCTGTAACAAAGCGAGTGACAATGTGACAACGACCTCCCAACGTCGCAGTGAAACAGAGTGAAAATCGAACATCGCCACTTACGACATATACGAGACCGTCGGAGCTGATCTGAATGTCTTGAGCCGGTCTGAGTGGATCTACGAGGTAGTTGACGAGCACGGGCGGACTACCGAGCTTACAGGCGTTGATTCCGAGCACGTTGTTGCCCTCGCGGAAGACGACGGCACAGGCGCATGAACCATCCCACCGGAAACACGTGCGAAACCTCACGTGCACCTGCCAGCAACCAGTTTGCGTGACGACTAGACCCCCAGAACGCTCCTAGACCTATACCATCGTTTGTTTTAGCTATGTTTTAGCTTTAGCTATGCTCATTGCTTTTATAGGCCTATAGCAAGTCTGGGTTTAGGCTATGGATAATTCAATGACGGTTGAGTTTGTTTTTAATTGGCCCGCCTAGCGTGCGTTGCAACGCCCAGCAGGTTTGCGCTCTGGCCTGAGGCTATTTTTTCGTCGTATTTCTTTTTTTATTTGTATCCCCAAGGTCAAAGTCGAGTCGTATGAATTTTGTCGCTGTACATTTGCCCATCCCGCCCATTTCACCCGAACCCAGGCGACAGCCAAGCTACTTGTTACGTAGAGATTATCACGAGTCGTATGCCTAAGTACGGCCCGTGGTCACGGACACACGAGCATGGCGCGTTTTTTTATTTATGTCTGCGACTGCATGTGAACGAAGCAAAAACCGTAACAGAACATGCCGCAATTAATTAATTAATTAATTTTAATTAATCACAATAAGAAATTGCATGGTGTGCTAAAGAATGAAAGTGAGAAAGCTGCACTCTTGCCTTAAAACTTTTCTTTTCCACAAATCCTTCCCACCACAGATATCTCTGGTCTTATGGGTGATGTGCTGAGGCGGGGAGCCCGATCAATATGGATAAACACATAATAATTAATTAATTAATAAAATAATTAATAACTACAGAATAATTAATTAACTACTACTCATACTTTCTATTAAATATACGCTTTGTATATTGGAGTCCGTTACTTGGTAGCTTAAAGGAGAAAGTTGCCTACATTAATTTATCGGTTCAATATTTGAAGATATAATCGACCTGACTTTTGCTAACTTTTTCACATTCAGCCCGCCACAATTAGGCTACCAGAGGAAACAAATATAGCCCAAACTGTATGTTAATCATTGCAAAGGTACTAGGAAACCTTTTTTTCGCGGAGCGTGTTTTCGGCCAGTGGAACGATCTACCTGTGACCGTGAGTGTCGATTTAAACTGAAAGCGGACTATAATATATTTCTGATGACAGACGTTAATGGTTGAACGTATACTTTTTGTGTATGTACTGTCTACCGTTGTGGTTTTAGACTAGTTGTTATCTTGTTTAGGGCAGATGTCAGAACAGCAACGCTTCTCTGTCCGGTTCAGAACATAATAATGATGATGATGATAATAATAATAACAACAACAACAATCTAGCCATCCGACATTTTGATTTTAGCTTTTTTAACCCCGGGAATCTTTACTAACTGTGGTATAAAAATAATAATAATGTAAACAATCTCATACCTCAGCAGTTACGCCTGGGGCCGTACTGCGCCATAGGAGGAAATCGCCCGCGTAATAGATGCTGTAGAGGCTACAAAACGACATGCAACATTATTAGTCTGCATCGCATGCATTGCATGAGAATGCGGCCTATTGTTACCAATGTAGCGCGGTCTGTGTGTCTGCGTGTCTGTTGGGCACGTGAGTTGTACATAAAAGGCTTAACTGATTTGGGACGTAGACTCGAGAGGGCCCAAAACATGCACTGGATGGAAAAGCCCGGATTTCCCATTTTGTAAAGTGCAGGGACTGAAAGGCGTGGCCGTGATCCTTGCCAAAACGGATGAGGCATTGATATGCCGTTTGGGATGTGGAATCGGACGAGCCCATAAAAACGTGTGTTGAATGGAGGACCAGCTCCCCACGAGAAGAGGCACTTTTGGTGGCATGTTGACATGCCTAGTGCTGGGTTTACAACCGGTCGTTTACTAACAACTGCTTAATCACTAACAAGGTGGTTTTGTTTATGACAAGAATTTTTTTACTCGACTTTGTAAAACCAAGAACATATCACTATTCAAGTTTATTTTGAATTTCACAAGCATTAAAAATAAAAGTGTGCTTGTAGACAGAGCTTGCATAGTTCTGGCCTTTTTCGTTACAATACTTATGCGCTGCATAGTTAATGTAGGTAGGCTTCTATGCCTATGACAAATAAGTTACGCTTACCTATGTTGACCATCAAACGTTGTGACTCGTGGATCGTTGCGTATGTAGCAGCACCTTGATGGATTCTCATCCACTATTACCACCTGTAATGTGAACCATCATGCTGTTTCTGAAACTAGACATTCTTCATCCGCATAAAAACAAAGCAGTTGAGGCAATTAAGCCAGAATTAAATCTGAAAATTTTCGATTTCGAAAAGTGGCATATTTCACATTCGAGAACATTCAGATGGTTATTGCAACTATTGTGTAAAATTTTTATTTGATATTGTTAACAAATCAATAAAGGTTATGAGAAAAATTCAAGGCGGCGGCTCCCAAGTTCCACTCTTCCTAATGTGCGTCAAGAATGGTGCAAAGTGACGTCGACTAGGCCACACAACAACTTTAGTATTGAAAGTACTCCTCTTTTCTTCCTAAATTAACGCCCGTCATCTTGGATATTGAATAATGGACATACTTCAATACTTGCAAACGATAGGAATGACCACTCATTCAGCATGCAAAATACTGAGCTAATAACTTGAACCAATCCCGACATGTGGTTATACCGCGGACGTTATGCCGCCCATGACAAGTAATCCCTAAAAGGGGCGTTGTCAGGGTTAAGAAAGTAGCCCATACTCGATTGCCGAGCGCAGGGATTCGGAGCTGATCCCGGTTCTTGGCAGTCAGCCTGCAGGTGACGTGAGTCATCAACCCGACAGCATGCTGCCATTACTTTCCGCCAGGCCTGCAGTTACCCTCGCAACCCTTAAGAGGGTTGCTACCAAATTCACTGCTTGGTGAACAGAGGCCAGATGGGTGTGAACAGTTTGCCTAAGACTGTTACCCGACAGCGTCACGGCTGTGATTTGAACTCTGGCTCTTCTGTGCTTGAGTCCAGCACGCTAACCACTCGGCTACCGAGCAACCCCAGTTGGTTGTCAGTGTTACATGACGTATTTTAGAATTTCACACCTCCTGAAATATCTCTGCAACGGCTGAAGCTAGAGACTTCAAATCTTGTAAATGGGTTGGCCACGTGAAGTGTTACCTTGTGGTGACCGATTGTTTCTTTAATGGACGTGATCAGGGTCACGTGACCTATTTTTACATTTTGGGGTCCAGGCCATATATTTGGAGCGGATGTAGCTAGACATTTCAAATTTGGAGAGAAAATTGAACGTAAAAAGTACTACTATGTACATGTCAAAATTCCACAATATGAAAGTGTGTTCAGGGTCACGTGATCTCTTAAAAATTTGGGAGATAAGTGCTAATATCTCAGAAACGGTACGAGATAGATATGTAGTTACAATGAAAGACTAATATGAAATCACATGTGTCCTACAGAATGGCACGAATATCAAATATTTTGAGTGACCTTGAATGCCACTTTAGCTGTGTGGAACATTTCTAACTTTCATTCATCAAAAAAACATAAAACGTATTAACTCCCTTATCTGTACCTATGAACGGGAAAGCATATGCAGTTTTTTTTTCAAAAATAAAAGACTTTTCAAGGTCACAGGCAGTCATGTACACTGCAAAAGTGGTAGTATATAAGAAATGGTGCAACATAGACGCCTTGTTACTACACACGACTAATACTAAATATGGCCTATAAATTCGTGCCATTTCAATAACTCTGAATAATCTTGAAGGTCATTCGCATGTTTCATGGCTTTTCAGATGCTATTAGACGAACATTTTCGCGACATTTCGCATGGTTTCAACTGACACGACGCGTCGCGCGGTCCCTCATCTGAGATTCTTTTTATCGACAACTTAAGGCAACGGCCGCTCACATGTTGAATTTAATTGGAATCAGCAGTATGCATCAAGAATGGTATACGTACAAATATAATACTGTAGGGGCAGTCTGTACCAAATTTGGTTCAAATACCTCTATGCATTCTTGAGATATATGTTTGGATTTCGAAATAATGGTGTGTTTCAACATTTTGGGACTTTTCATAAATCATATTTTACAATGATCTCAGTAAAGATTTTCTGTTTTGTTACACATATACCATAGTGAACTGCAACATAATTCCTGGACATTTTTAAAGCGAACATACCGGGCAGTGATCAGGTCTGTATCCATGCCAAGGTGAACCTGGACTTCTGATTTCAGAAAACACGATCCTGGCGACGCGAGAAAAGCTGCTGGACGACTGTAAGGCGGCTATTGTTACTGTCTGGCTGGCCAGTGGTTCGGTGAATTGCACCCAGCAGTCGGAAATATCGAGTCCAACTGACTGGACGAGGTCCACCGACATCTCGGACGGAGGACAGGTGATTGGCACAGTCGGAATCAGAGAGACATCCGTCGGAGGATCAGACTCCCTTATGTGAATCATGCCGTCAACCATGTTATCCTACACATCTACTACATATATACAGACGTCTGTCTCGTCAAAAATCTCTTAAAACGACTTCTTTCAGTCATGTTTTGACCTATATAAGATAAAAAGGTAACGAACCTATAACATGTTCGCTTGTCAAACATACTGAGTTAGCCTACTGACAACACCAAACCATTTTCAGTAACACCAAGTTAGCAAAGTTAGCAAGCATGTGAACATGTAAGTACACTATACAAGAGACTAAAATTAACTAAATAATTAAATGAGAAATCAAAGAATTTATTCAATGCTTATAAAAACGTATCAAAAACATGCTTGTCAATGCAATTAAATTTAATTTATCAACAATGTGAGAACAACAGTGACATTACCACAAAGAATATATTAATTTAGGAATCGCTGCAAGAAACTGCGCCACATTATGTGACATAAATGTATCGAAGCACAACTGGTTCTTTCAGCATTAGTCAAAACGTATCATCGTGCGCAACACGATCGAGAGCATCAATCACTTTTGCGGCGCTCCTGGCCCTTGCGTTATGCGCAGGATAGCGCCGTATCTCATTTTAAACTTGAACTTGATATACAATGCAACGCAGTATAGACATACACAGCTCATAAACATAACAGCATAACAAAACACATTCAAGGACGAAGGTTTACCGAGTGACATTCCAAGCCGACGAAGTAGTCTGTAATACCACCCACGAAGCTGCTCTTTATTGGCAAGTCTTGCCAGTAGGAGCGTACCGCACAAGACACCTGTCAAATAACACAAACACTAAGCTATCGCTAAAAAGGCGTCATGCCCACAGACATCTGCCTTGGACCAAGGTGGACCTGATTTGGACGGACTTGATTAGAAACCTGAGCCCATTAATACTCGCGTCAGTTAGCTGTATTTATAAAGTTAGTAGCGGCCTTCCTAACTCTCAAGTGGCTTGGCGCCGCGAGCGCCGACAGTGCTGGCTCCAGTGTGAGCCTATATAAACAAGTGCGCTGCTAACCACAGGGAAATCAATAAATTAGCTTAAGCATACTTGAGTAGATCACAAATCGTTTCATTGGACTTTTGCCACAACACGAAGGCGACATGCAGAGCATGACGCATAAAACGAATTTTTTTTGAGAAACCGAACTAGATACTTGTCAGATATATTGCTACGGTACGGAGACATTGTAGATAACACTGTTAAGGAGAACTCCAGCGTCGTCTCCCTAATCCGAATATGATGGCTATTTTCAGAAAGTGCATGCGGGCAGTAAAACTTTGCACCAACAAAAATTCTCCAGTTCTTAACTGGGGGTGCCGGCTAACGCAGTTTGACCTGTATAATGTATAATGGCCTTAAAACTGTGGTTGTAATTGTTGATATCAGACAATATGGTCTCTGCTATGCTATTATGCTATATGACGAGTTTTGGATAGTGTAGGCCAACTGCAGGCCTACTTAATGGAGTGCGCCACCTCCCGTGCTTTATGAGCTCTTGCTAGTCTCTATACAGTAGTCAACGTCATTCTGTCGCCTGCCTTTCTCAAGTTTACACCAGCTTCGATTACTTTGCTTGTTTTACAACTATAACTAATTACAACAATTAACATGTTCATTGCTACAATACAAACTTTAGTAAGAAACTGTATCCAGTATTAATTTTCCAACTGAACGTATTTTAAAATCAATAATTATGGAGCACACTCTTCTACGAGAGTATATTACATGTACGCTGTGTCGTTTACGTGATCATATACATTTTAGCCGTATTGAGTCATAACCGCCAAACTTGGGATTAACAAACAACGATGCACAATAGCCCAATGACCCAATAGCCCAATGATGCCAAAGAAAAAAAATCGAATGTGTCCGCATTGCGTACTGTCGCGTGGTAATGTGCGATTGTATTCGTTGCTTACGTGTTTTCCAAATTGGCCTTGGGGAAAGTCAGCAGAGTAGAATTTGACGGTCTTTGCAGAGGAGTCGGTCGTTTTCACCGTTGACTGGTCAACGACTCCGTCGAACATCAACGCGACGTCGAACATTGCCGTGTCGGGGTCGGTCGCAGGCTTGTACTCAACATTGCACTGGAAGTAGAAATCGACAGTCTCGTTACCGGTAGCGTTGCACGTTACCACCTCGATGTGAGGTCCGGAGAACGTCGGCGGTGATATGCCCGGGTACAACACTGACAACAACGATTGCTCGGAATTAATATTATATTGAAGAAGTAAACCAACAAAACTTAGATTGAGAACTCTCTAGTCTAGTTTTGAAAGCTTGCTCTCCAAGAAAAGAATATGGCTTGAAACGATGCATAGACGAAAATAGTCGGATGCTAATGGGCTTGATTGTAAAAGCATTGCTCACTGTCACGGAAATGCAATCGTGCATGCTACACAGAAGCGAAATAAGCAAACGAGACTCAAGTAAAATAGCATAGACTAGCGATTCTTAGGGTTGCTCGGTAGCCGAGTGGTTAGCGTGCTGGACTCAGGCGCAGAAGGGCCTGGGTTCAAATCGCAGCCGCGACTCTGTCGGGTAACAGTCTTAGGCAAACTGTTCACACCGATCATGCCCCTGTTCACCAAGCAGCGAAACTGGTAGCAGTCCTCTTAAGGGCTGCGAGAG
>Ga0126332_10000836_pt1 | contig 10591 bp, 7 predicted proteins | sample InaspJWI42metaG_FD_94482 | JGI IMG/M metagenome (GOLD analysis project Ga0126332, IMG submission 94482) | Marine gutless worms symbiont microbial communities from Oahu, Hawaii - Inanidrilus sp. 2 OAHU.JWI-42 metaG | ecosystem: Host-associated > Annelida > Digestive system > Unclassified | place...
GTGATAGAGTGTGTTAATTGTAAATTCATAGTTTAAATTACATTTGTGGTTGTATTTTTATGCCTCTTTCACCCATCCTGTGGGCCATGGCAGCAGTGTTTTTTTGGGTTGTTTGTCCATCTATTCATACATGTGGGCGTACATTCATCCAGGCAGAGACGTGCTTTGACAAGCTTGCCAGCGACTTCTAGTTGGGCAAATAGTCATCTTGTTTAGAAGTGTTGAGAGTTTAGTGAGCAGACTGTACGTAGGTTTATTTAGAAGCATCTTTTACACGTACATGTATTGTTTCTAAAGGAGCGAATTCATGAGCTGGAAGAGCAGACCATTGCAGCTTGGAGAGGTCTGTTTATTTTCATTTTATTTCATTATTGTTTTTGTGACAGATATTGCTAGTTTGTGTTAACAACACATTGACATTCTGCCAAACTGTTTTGCTATTGTCAGTGACACTGATATTGCGGATCCAATAGGTAACTAACAGCTGCCATAGAAGGCTAAACACAGACTTGTTCACGTAGTTTTTTGCATTCAGGATGTCACCCAACCGACACCATCAAGGCAGTAAAAAGAACTCAGAGCACTGACATGAGCCAGGGAAACTCACCAATTGTACTCCGTCCTGCCTTGTTCCACCACTGGACTGCTGACTGATGAGACTGCTGGCTGATGAGGCACCTGGCTGTGTGACTCTTTCGCGCGTGTGTCTGTGTGCTGTAGCGGTGCTGGATGAGGATGACAAGCCACTGATGAGTGTGTCCCCGTCAGACTCTCTGCTCGAGGCCATCTTCACTCTGTCCGACGGCAAAGTTCATCGGCTGCTCGTGGTGAACCCAGTCACCGGCAATGCACTGCACGTCCTTACTTACTTACGCATTCTGCGCTTCATTCATGCCTGCGTACGTCCACTGCTTCTTCTCATGCTCTTTGTATTTGTATGTAGCTTTGTGATGTTGCCTGTTTTGAGTGCATTAATGTTGCTAGAGTTACCTTCAGTGCTTTGATGCTGTTGGTTGGGCGGCAGGAAGGGCATAAAGCCTGTAAAAAAACTAGAGTGGTGGGGTGCTGGTGTGGTTATTGGTTATCTGTCTGGAGCAAAGTGCAGACATGCATATAGCCCAGCTGATGCTACTGCCACTCACTGTCTCTTGCTTCAGTAAAATCCAGATTGGTTTTACCTTTCTGGTACTGGCTCAGCTGGGTAGTCCCGGAAAAATGGCTATTAAACGGGTGTGTGTGTAATGTTGCTAGACTGAAATTGCTAGGCTGCATCGCATGCATTGCTTCGATGCAGACTATTGTTACACCACATGTTACACATTTTGTGGTCTGTCTGTGCATTCGGCACACTGGCTATTCCTGCAAAAATGGATGAACTGATCAACATGCTGTTCGAGGGCAAACTTATGTGAGCCCTAAGAACCATGTAATACATGGAGGTGAATGTATGGCATATGGTGCCACCTGGTAAATACAATTGAATGATCTATACACAGGGACAATGCAGCCTGATGTCAGATTATTTCGACGACTTGTATTGGAATTGATCTTCATATCACCACAGGTGATAGTTCACCACACGGCATGGTATGACCGTTGTTTCAGCAGTATGGGTGTCTCTCCCACTTGTTTCCAAACTCTTGCGTGGCTCATGATTGACTGGCTCATCATCAAAGCATGACTTCTTTGGTTTTAGGTCACACCTTGGTCACTTTCAAGCCACATCCAAACATTTAGTTACATAATTGCAACGGAATAACAATATACAGTACACACCTCATACATATGCTGTTCCTGCTCATTCAGTTAGGTCACATACTGTTGCACACCCCGAAGTCCAGAAATGAATGTAAACCAAATATTGTCACTGTCCGTTTGTGTTAAATTGTTCAGGGACTTGTATTTTGTTGTTGTTGTTGTTGTAGTTGCGTAACTTGCCACAGAATTCCTTCCTATACAAGACCATTGGTGAGCTACAGATGGGCACTTTTGAAGACATCGCTGTGGTAAGTTTTTGCGCCCGATATTCTATTAGGTGAACCTGGAAATGTCACAAAATTTTCTTAACACACTTACTGAACACACACGACAGCAAACATAACCTGAAAAGTGACTGCCATCAACTCAAGGCGTGAACTGTGTGATGTGTGTGAGTTGAGCTGCTGCTGATGCTGGCATGTGGTTGTCAAGGCGACGCCGACGACGCCGTTGGTTGAAGCTCTGCACATGTTTGTGACACGACGAGTGTCTGCATTGCCACTTGTTGACAGCAGTGGACAGATTGTCGACATCTACAGCAAGCACGACGTCATGGTGCGGCAATTTATATTTTCACTGACTGCGGACTCTGTAATTGTTATCTGTTTATGTAGTGTGATGCAGTTGATACTACTGAATAGTTAGTCACTACCCTACTGTTGCCAAAGGCCACACTACCTTTCGTTCATGAAACGATCGACTGTGCACACCAAACAAGGCCAAGACAAGGCACAAATCATCCAGCCATCTAATGCCAGGAATGTCACCTCTTCCAGATGGCAGGTAACACTGTGTGATCCCATATGGTATGTGAGTTCCCGTAGCAGTGAGGCGTGTTGCTAACTGCTAAGTGCTTAGTGACTCTTGAATTTATAGGTGCTATATAAATAAGTCTATCTATCTATCTATACTCTGTTTACCTTACCTAATTTGCACACAGTCGGCGTTCATCTTTTCTGCCATGATATTGTGCGCCATGTCTACGTATGAGGTGTGAGAACTACTAGAAGATGGTAAGTTATTTAAAGCAGATATTTAATGGCAGGTCTTATGATTTTTTCCACTGGCAAACTGTAAATTGATGGTTGAAATTATTAATGATTAATGTTTACATTGGTGTTAGGATCTGATATCTGAAAAAGCTTACAACAACTTGGATGTCACCATATCAGAAGCTCTCACAAGTCGACAAGAGGTTTTGCTTTGTTTGTGCATGCAGTAACACACACACACAGACATGTTTAACGGCCCCTTTTCCGGGACTACCCAGGTGAGCCAATACCAGAAAGGTCAAACCAATCTGGATTTTACTGATGGCAGTGGCATCAGCTGGGACAAATGCATGTCTGCACCTTTCTCCAGAACAAATAACCACGCCTACACCCCACCACTCGGTTTTATACGGGCCGGATGCCCTTCCTGCCGTACAACCCACTTATTGAAGGAAATACAGTATCAGAATTATTATTGCTTTTGGACATAGCACTCCAGGAGTGCAGCGCAGCAGCTGCTTGGTTGAATTTTGATTTAAATGACCTTCTAGTTTTTTTTTATGAAATTACTTTGGGCTGGACGGAATCTTTCGATAGATTTTGGTATAACTACATTGGGTTTTGATAGGCCAGTCATTGACTTGTCAATAATTGTGACTTGGAATACACCATGCAGTATCCATTGTGTGCAGCATTTGGGTCCAGTTTGTCATTGTTTGCAACGTTGTTACTGAGACTGTGAAACACACAGTATCACAGTGGAGTAGTGTGTTGAATGTGCGTGCATAGAATGCTGAGTGTCTTCAGACGTGCACAATGTCCGATTCTCTCTTTGACATCCTCGACACAGTTGTTACCACAGAGGTCTGGGTTCACCGTACTTGTTTATTTGACCTTTTAAATGGCACTAACATGTTGTTCACTGGTGGCCAATACACTGACAGTTAATATAAGGACATGTGGCTAATATGTTGGCAGTAGTATTATTAGGCCGCATGGCATGCACAAAGTGCACTCTTGTTACAGTTGTAGTGTGGTCTGTCAATGTGTCTCGGTGGGTGCAAGGAACCATGTATTAGGTTGGGACCCAGATTGCCCGATTGGGAGAGCTTTGGGGGTTTCTGGCCCATTGAAAGGCATTGAAATAGTGAGATCTGCAACAACGGCTATATACTGTACACAACTATACATAGCACTTGCCATTGGCAATTTATAGGTATAGTTCGTTAGCAGATATACATTTGCATTTTCAAAAGCAAAAGCAATGTAAAGCAACGATTCATCGGCGTATGCTGCAAACAAAGAATGACGTCACATGCTTTCTGTGCATAGTGCAGGCAGTTTTAGTGCTGCATGGATGCATGTCATGTTGACTAGTGTTCAGACGAAACAGTTTCTGGCTGCAGGCGTTTGCACGATTCATGCGTGGGACGTTGCAGCCTCGTGTCAAATTATATTGACCACTTGTTATGATCAGGCCGCATTGCGTCCATGCAGTGCCTAGATACGGCTTGTTGTTACAGATGTGAGATGGTCGGTGTGTGCGCATGTCGCGTGTATGTGTGTGTCTGTCTGTTGGACACAACTGTGAGCCCAGGTGCAAAAATGGACGAACCGATTGAGATGCTATTTGGGGTATGGACGGACTTCTGGGGCCAAAGGAACCATGTATTGGACAGTGGCCTGGGTGCTCCCACTTATGGGAATGGGGTAATACTTTGGGCTTGTCCGTGGCTGATATTTTCAACTTTATGCACAAGGGGCAGTAGCCATGTGGCTTCTGGCTACCAGTACTGCACCAGCTTGTTACTACTGTCATTAAAAATATACCAACTATAGTGATGCTTTTGCAAAATGCTGCAGGGTGCTTTCAGACATGTTTATAGTCATCATTACAATTAACAGATGACGCACGGTAGTAAGTGGGACATGAAAATATGACGACCCGAGGTTGATAATGTCACACGAGGGCGTAGCCCGAGTGTGACATTTTCAACCGAGGGTCGTCATATTTCCACGTCCCACGAACGACTGTGTGTCATATGTTTTGTCGTATGGCCAACCACTAATTTAAAATTGTATATTGTCTTCTGAGATGGTGGCGAAATGCGAGTGAGTATTGTCTGCCATCTAAAAATGCATACAGTCCTAATTACTGTTCGTGGTTAGCTGTATGTGTTAATTACAGTGCTAATTTTTACTGCAAAATCGCACTGATTAATACATTTAAACTGTGTTTAATAAAAAATACTTACGGTAACGTCAAAACGTAAACAAAAACAACGTATAATATATATTACGTTTACAATGTAGAATATATCTAGTGAACATCACGTGACTGGTAGTCATTATAATGACTACTGGTCGACCGTGACGTGTTGATCATTCTAAAATGCTCAACATCACGTGACGGCGTTTCGACCAATCAGCAAAGCAGCTCGTAGTTGGTCATGCGACAACACGTTATGTGACACAGTGGGTTGCTTTATCTTTCACTGAGACCAAATGCTAAGACTTAATTAATATGCAAAACGTCTTAAACCCTGTTTCAGACCGATCGTCCCATGTCACTGACAAATGCAGATTTTTTAAAATTTTCAGCATTCTGTCCATGGCGGTTATTATTCTGCTCCAAGGTACGACGTATTTGTTTTGTTTACATTTGCTTAAGCGAAAGTTGATCTGGTTTGTTACTTTGGGTCTCAACCAAACTGTAGCGTTACTTCACGTTTTGCTTATTAAATAAGTCATTAGGTCTGAGACCAAACTTGATTTCAAACTAAAGTTTGAGACTTTGGTCTCAGCGAAAGATCAAGTGACCTAGCGTGTCGAGAACAAGTTTGTTGACTATAATAGTTGGTGTGTCACAAGTAGTTGCAATGATGCTGTACATGATTAAGAGGCAGTGATTGCCATATCCTCACTGCTGTGTTTATTCTGGTGAGTATTACTGCATCGTCGTTGTGTTGAATTGGTCAATTGTCCAGTCTCATCGGTTGGTGGTCATCGACAGTGAGCGGAGAGTGCAAGGCATCGTTTCACTATCAGATCTCTTCCATTTCCTTGTGATACTGCCATACAGTACGTTACAATATGCATTGTTATCTCACGCATAATAATAATGCTGTAACATCTTGAGACGTTTTCTGTACTGTATTCTGAAAAGTTTCCACATTTGGTTTGCTGTATTTTGTGAACCTATTTGGCAGAAATATTATTTCTCTCCCATTCCCTCTGGTTCCTCTCCTCCCTTCCCGTTTGCTTCCCTTTTTGTTCTGTGGAAGGATGGGTTGCCAGTAGCTGTGCTGCCAGTTTAGCAGCTCTGAGTCGACATTGTTTACGTTTTCTACTTATTCTTTGCATTGCTTTCAGTGAAGCAGAAGTCATTGGTCTAATTGAAGTCTTAGTAATTATTGTTTAGTAATAATGTCTTATCTGACTGCATTATGACTGCTGGTCGATCCAAGACTGGACTGTCAGCCTGTCAGGGTTAAGTTCGGCCTTAGATGTAACTTATTTTGAGTAGGTTAGATCTTAGACTGTTTTTTGGTCATAGACTAAAAACGGAAAAGCATCATCCAGACCATATGCAAAACAATCTTTACCTCACTCCTGACAGACACCACGGCTACACCTTATCACTCAATTTTTACAGGCCATATGCTCTTCCTGACTTCCAGCTAATGCAGTCAAACCTCTCTCAGTTTATACTGCTTAAGTGGATAACCGACTTAAATGGATATCATTTGTTTGGTCCCGTTCAGACACAGTGTAAAGCATAAAACGTGGATAAGTGGATACACTGCCTAAGTGGATACTCATAATCAGGTCCCAGTGCTATCCACTTAAGTAGGTTTGACTGTAGTGTCAAAGCACCGAAGGCATTGACTAAAGTCTTAGGGAAAGACGAAGCGCCGACTGTGTCCAGGTGCTCTGGAGTCGACAGTTGGTGACGTTGAGTTGAAGTCATCCGGCACTGACGGTGACAGCTGTCGACCCTCAGAAGAGCCGCAGGACCAGCCGCCCGCCACTGGCGAAGCACCAGACAGTGCGCCGCTGTCTCCCGTGAGGGTTCTCGTGGACGATGTGGACGCTGTCGAGCGACGATGCTGTGAGCAAGGTCATGCAGACGGCACGTTGTTACAGTCATCATACTGTGCTGCAGCTGATACAGATGCCACGGTTCTGCCTGTAATGCCGGTGCCGCTAGCAGCATGCACCGACCCATGATCATCAACACCTCTATTGACTACACTCCGATGTTGCTACTACTACCATGTACGCCTCCTCCTCCTCATCATGTGGATTTCGAGTGCGCCTATTACAATAACAACATTGGTGCATTACATCAGTCCACAGCAACATAGAACGAAAAGTCAGTAAGTCACTGGACATTAAAAGCTAGACTAAAACTGTGTTTTCAGCTGTTGGGCCGTCAGTGTGTCACTGGAGAAATTGAACCACATTGAGGACTTCAAAATCCTGATGCAGTGACGGCTAACTGTAATTTCTTGCCTCACGTTTGTCTCTTGCTGATACATTGTCTGAAGATACACGATTATGTGAGAAGTTAACATGTCTCAAAAAATGACTCTCATCTTACTGACACTTTGCAGTTCTGCTGAATTTTTACGTACGACATTGCAGCATTTCATCCATCATGATACTGCATGCCAAATTTCATGACAGTAGACTTGTAAATGTGAAATGTATTGAAAATATTGTGGTCTGTTTTTTATTTTTCCGGGGGCGGGTCATAGTGTTCTGTAGTAAACTACAGCTTCATTGCACCCTTGCCTCCCAAGTTAACCAAAGGTGTATGTGTGGTTTGTTTTCTGCATTTTTACAGAAAATGTTAATAAATACTGAGCACGTTTTCCATGATGTGGTAATGCATTACTGGCGTGTATGTTGACTTATTCTGTGCTGGTTGCTAGTACTAACAACCAATCGGATGACTTTGGTCCTCTGTTTGTCGAGCTGGTGTGCTTTGTATGCCATGTTGTACCGTTCTGTCTCCATTTCCAACTGTCTGCTATGTGCATTATGTTTGTGTGTATGTGTGTGTCTGTGCAAACCTTTATGTTGCCTTGAATGTTTGCCTGCATTTCCTGCTATTCAGAATCTTTCCAGCTGTGCAATGTATGTGTATTGGCGTTTAGTGGCACTGCCCACATGCTGTACCAAGCAGAATCTATGTAACAGTATGATGTCTGTCCTTCCTGCCAGTTTGTTGCTGTCGGCCCGGTGAACAGAGATTCCAATTGATTGCTGCACTGTCAGTGCTTGGAAGCAGTGGCAGGCAAATGCGAGCAGTGCCATGTTGTCAGCATACATAGTAAGCTGAACACAGACGTGTTTCTGTGTGTTTGTATCCTGTCTCGAGTGCTGTCTCACTTCTGCTGTGTTGTTTATATGTAAAATTCGGAGAAAGGAACAAGGCTGAAAGCATATGTCATGTTTGTGACGAGTCATAAAACATGCCCGACAATCTGCCGTCTCCGTAGCACACGCGTGATACTGTGCCATCTCCACTGTTGATTGTAGAGTGAAGGTTTGTTCAGTGCACATGAACTGAACTGAACAGATTTGAACGTGTTCCGTGTTCAGTTTTGAACACTGAAGTGTTCACAGAACATGAACTGACCGAGCACCCATTGTCCCAGTTTCACTGCAGCCAATCAAGTTGACACGCATGACCAGTGAATGCAGTGTGTAACTGAATCGACTTGTTGCAGGTCAGTTCAGTTTATGTGCTGTGAACAAGCCTTAAATTATAATTGTTCGTTCTCGTTTGATCACGGAATCAGTGTGTGCTTGACGGAGTTTGGTTGCTCCACCGCCGATAGGAGAGCGGAGTATTGTGATGAGTGTGTCTGTGTGTTTGTCTGTGAGCATACCTCTGGCAGTACACATGCAGTCTTCACCAAATCTTTTGTACATGTTACCTATGGCCGTGGCTTGGTCCTCCCCTAGCGGCATTGTCATATGTTAGATACTACCGGTTTTATGGATGACGTCATGTTTGCACATATTGGCTGGGAGTTGGCGACAGAGTGACCCCAGAAAAGGCAGCACCGGGGGTGGAGTCTGACATCTACGATTGTCTTGTTGGCGTTTGGTTTCACTGTGATCATACAACTTCACATTTTGTCGGCTTTTTTCTCCGCTGCTCTCTGTATGACGTTTATTCGCTGCATATTTCGTTTGTTTTCGTGAGATCGTTTTTCCTTGTCTTTGAGACCGTTTGTTGAGTATTTCCCGTCTTGTGATGTAGCGTTTAGTTTGTTGTTTGACTGTGTTTAATTTATCGCCGTTTGTTGAAGTAGTGAAGTGAAATGCAGGACTGACAGACTGCAGTACTTGACGTGCATTGATCATGCATTTATAGTCTTTTCACTGCTCAGACAGCCCTTCAGTACTTTGTTATTATTATTATTACTATTACTTTTTTTAGCCCATCAGCACAAAGCCGCAGGCAGAAAAACTAGGCTAGACATACAAAATTATGGTTGCAACGGCAATTTACTCTTACTATTACTGTTATCATAAGTATTAGTATTACTGTTATCACTAGTATGAGTGTTACTATTAGTTTCTTTGGCCAAGCAATACTTTGGTCATGACACGTAAGATGTCAGGGTCTGAGGTCAGTTCATTCAAAAGATAAGAGTGGAAATGGACGGACAGACACGACTGATTGCATTACCCTACCCACTGTAGCAGTCAGTAACAAGTATCAGCTGTCACTAATTGACCCGCACGACAGAATCATGCTGTAGACAGAGGTTGATGATCTGTGTGATAAACTACAGCAGACGAGCGTTTGAGCTCAGAGGCATTATCAACTTAGTTGACCGACGATGGCCCAGTTTATCACACTCTGAGCGTCCACCTTTCTTGAGCTAAGTGATAACACATTTCGACCGTCGATATGCTTTGGCAAAATTTTCTAAATCCAGAGTTTGGAGCGGAGGGAAGTACCCTTATTTTTGAAGGTACTTGAACTTCCTTCACTGTTTGATAGGTCAAAGGAAGCTCCCGTACCAAACACCATCCTGATTCGTTTAGCCATTTTGATAGAACACCGACTTGTGACAGACACACACAGAGTCATAGCTAGTAACTGAGCTAGCATAGCGTCATGCGGGTAACAATGTAGCAAAACTCAGCTGCACTGGATATAGCGTGGTTATTATTTTCACAGACTTTTCAAACGACATTATGCTCAAAAATGCCACACTTGAACCAGTAATGTGAGTAGTTGACATTAATAAATAAAACTTTGCTAAAGTGCTATTTAATTCGATCTAGTTTTAGTTGCATGTGATAGAATGATGTTACACCTGGCAAGGTAAATATGTTGAAGATGTAAGACTTGCAGTCATTTGTTTGTTATTTTTTCCTTTTGTATACACTGTGTGTATCCTGTATTTGCCTTCAGTGCTTTGACGTTGTAAATTGGTCATCAGGAAGAGCATCAGGCCTGCAAAAGTTGAGTGACGAGGTGTTGATATGGTTGTCTGGATAGGTGCATATCATCCAGCTGATGCCACTACATCGCAAAACCCCATTATCTCTTGCCTCATTTAAATACAGACTGGTTTTACCGTTTTGGTACTGGCTTACTCATTTTGTCCTGGAAAAGAGGCTATTAAGCGGGTGTAGTAGTAGTATGTGGTCCTGTATTGTAGTAGCACTAGCCCTATGATAATGATGACTCCTCTTTTGACTGGGAACACCTCTTAGCCAGAGAATTCACAGGGTTGATTTCATTCGTCGTGTTATCCACTGTGACAGATTTGATGCAACTCTGCCAGAGTGCTTTTATGGAAATGTAA
>Ga0126332_10000837_pt1 | contig 10590 bp, 3 predicted proteins | sample InaspJWI42metaG_FD_94482 | JGI IMG/M metagenome (GOLD analysis project Ga0126332, IMG submission 94482) | Marine gutless worms symbiont microbial communities from Oahu, Hawaii - Inanidrilus sp. 2 OAHU.JWI-42 metaG | ecosystem: Host-associated > Annelida > Digestive system > Unclassified | place...
AACACCAGCTCCACTTTCTTCATCTGCAAACCGCCACCGAGCTAAACTGCATGCACAAATACTACTACTACTACACCTATTTAACAGCCTCTTTTCCAGGACAACCTTGCTTGGTGGCGTGGCGTAGTGGTTAGCGGCGTTCGTCGCATGAACGAAGTTAACACATGTCGGGCCCGGTTAGTACCTGGATGGGTGACCGTCTTCAGGCGGGTATACCATCTCGGTATGTAACAAGCCAACTAGGTCAACTCAGCCTTGCATCCCTCCGGGGTCGCTTAATCGAATACCAGCTTCGGCTGGGGTAAGGTTGGGAATGTCACCTCTGCCGGGTGGCAGGTAACACTGTGTGATCCCATGTGGCATGTGAGTTCCCATAGCGGTGTGGCAACCTTGCGAACTGCTATACACTTGTTACTTACTTATTTGGTAAGCCAGCACCGGAAAGGTATAATCAGTCTGAATTTAAATGACGCAAGAGGTGATTAGGTTTTGGGATGCAGAGACACTGGCTGGACCATACGCAAACAATCTGCACATACCTCCACACAACACCTCATCACTCAACTTTTACCGGTCAGATGCTCTTCCTGATGCCCAACCAACAGTGTCAAAGCACTGCATATGCAAATAGTGGACCATAAAGCAAGTTACCATGGTCAGCTAAATACAGGTGAATGCAACGTCAATCATTACTTGGCATGCTCGATTTGCTTGTAGTCACGAGTTTTTGGGTTACGTAATAACATAGAGTCTGTTTAACCGTAGCAGCATCAAACCGTCTGACCATCAGTTAGAATTTTTGGTAGAAATACTCGAGAGTTACGCGATGTATAAACCAGTAAGTATTTACGTTTGTCCACTGAACAGGCCATAACAGCCAACAACACATCTGATATGGCAGACGTGGCACTACTATAATTACTTATACATGTCTCCCAATAAATCTACTTGTAGCATCAACGAAGTCATACTTGTAACTTGTAAGGGAACAGCTGCCTATGAAACTCAGAATGAAGTGGTAAGGTGATTTCGTATCTCGCTCTAGGAGACTGTACAAAAGTCTGCACAAGAAAGCTTCTTCTAGGTTAGGAAGCAAGTTTCCACAAGACATTGCTGACCAACAACCATAGTACCATCAAGTATTTAAATACACTAATTAGTTACAACCTTTTGCATCAGCATTTCAATAACACACACACGCACACACCCATTTAATGACCTTTTGTCCAAGACTACCCGGGTCAGCCGGTACCAGAAAGGTAAAACCAATTTGGATTTTACTGAAGCATCAGACAGTGAGTGGCATCAGCTGGGCTATATGCAAGTCTGCACCTTGCTCCAGACAGATAACAGTGCCCCACAACTGTTGTTTACAGACCAGATGCCCTTCCTGCCGCCTAACCAACAGAGTCAAAGAACTGAAGGCATTTCAGTAAGTAATTTTAATTTTTTAAACATGTAAATGCTTACAATGACCATTCAAACAGTATCCAAATGCTTAAGTATGTTAACACTTAACAATGTCACAGACCTGGGAGAGAAGGCCTTGAATGGTATCGATGAACTTGGTGTCAATGCTTGTGTCTGACCACAGCGCCTGTGATGATCGAAGCTCAGCAGTGTGCGACCGGACAATGTTCCTCACAGCTGTCGCGTAGATGTTGTCAGCAAGCAGGCGGAGGATCTTGGCTATTGCGATCCACCGCGGGACCGTGTCCGCATTCAGCTCTGCCGTGATGATCGGCCAGTTCTGTTCCTTGATCCGCAGCCGGTGGAATGGAAGTCGAGTCCGCACCATGTCCTCGCCGTATACCAACTCTTCCTCGGTGGGTGGGGACACGCGGCGGTACGACTTCAGACAGTCCAGCAGTCTCCTATCTCGTTCGATCATCGAAGGTTCCAGAGAGCACCACTCCTGGTCCGCTGCGGATTCTGCAAGCAACAGCAGCTGATCCAGAATGAATTCCAGACGCTCGTAATCATACGGACTCGTCTTGGCAAAGACTTCCTGCAGAGTTTTGACGGCCTGCTCTGGACCGATATGACGGCAGGCTTGTTCGGCGCGCTGTTGGATCGCAGGCCATGGCATGCTCGGAACGACACTGGTGGAATCAGGTGAGGGAAGCAGGAGGCAGGTCAGATAGAGAGAAAGACCATCACTGACGTCCGTAAAGTCGGAACAATACTCCACGACATCAGCCACCGAAACAGACTCGGCAGCGGCCAGGGTCGGAATTAACGACCTCTTGTCGGCAGGAGCCCTGCCCAAGTACTCGTGGAAGGACACGTGAACCTTTGCCAGTCGATATCCCCACCGTGTCTCCATGAGGAATCTCCGGGTGACTGACAGACCAGCGGCGTCTCGATTCAGCTGCGCAACTGCCTGTCCGACGTGTGCAATCGCCACAGCCTTCTTGTACTGGAATCCAGCCGACCTGGTGAGTCTCTGCAGGTTGTCGTGGGCGAGGGTCAGCGGGAAGGAAAGTGCGGCAGCCAGTGCCAGTTTGTGATCGGCCCGCCGCCGCGACACACACTGCTTCAGTGTAGTCAGAACTGCGGCATTCACCTGGTCCACGTTGGACAGTTCAGCCTGCAGCGAAGCCAGTTGCAGGGAGTAGCTCAGGAACAGTCTTGTCTGATTGTTGGCTGTCAACATCTGGGTCACTCTCCCGACACTTTCGACAATGGCAGCAGCAGCAGCTTCGGATGGCTGAAGTATGCCAGGAGTGGCAGCTGCTGCGACTGTTGCCAATGCAGGCGGTAGTGCAGACTTCATGTCCATGAGAAGGCCGTTGCAGTCCTCATCAGACAGGTACTCATCAAATGTCCACTGTGTGTAGGGGTCGGCGGCGCCATGCCGCTGTGGACTCAGTGGGCCGTCATCGGTGGCACACTGCGAGGCCAGTTCGACCGCAAGTCGGAAAAACCGTGAGACACACAGGAACTGGTTAAGCATGTCTGCAGGTGCACTCAGTGCCAGGGTGCACGATGCGCGATGCAGGACTCTCAACTGAGACACATCCACCTCACTGCCGGCCTTGATCGACTCACACACTGCCACAGATATCATCAGAACATGTCCCACCATCTCCACATCATTCCCCATCTTCTGGTCAACAATATGTTCCAATAACTCAACAGCCGTGCCAACGTTACCATTGCGTGCTGCATGGACTGCTTCGAAAACCTCCCCGTGTGGAGACAACTTGAGTAAACAGGCCAACTGACGCACATCGCCTTTCCTTGGACGTTTCTCCGAGCAGTTGGATGCCGCTGCTGACCTCGCAGTCATCGTATTTCGGCCCACTGGTTTCAGTGATGCGCCGTGCAGTGCCTCATCAAAGAATTCTTCCTGCCACTGGTCACATCGCTCCTTGCGCTTCGATGTGGCGCCAAAATCCCCGACAGTCATGAACTTGCCGAACTTCGAGTCCAGGGTGTTCACTGCATCCAAGTCAGACAGCTGACTGCGGAGCGCCTGACTGCAGTGTGAAGACAGTGTGCTCAGCAACCGCTGCAGATGTCGAGCTGCGTCGGCAAACTTCCGACGACAGCTGCTCTGCGGATCCGAGACGACTTTCTCGCAGTAGCAAACAAACCTCTCGCAAACATCGTCCCGTACAGACGGGGGCTCGACTCCACGCAGAAGACTGACATTTTCCTCCGCACGATCACGTTCTGCCAGAAACACACACCGGAAGAGGTAGACGTCCACTGGACTCACATTACTATACACCGCTGTTATGGCCACAGCATCTTCGACTGCTGTGTCTCGGTCCTGTGTCAGGATGTAACATGCCAGGTCCTCAGCATGAGGCATGCCGGCAAAATTGAATGTGTGAAGATCGTACCGGATCAGTCTCTCTCGAATCGACGCCCACCGACACTGTGTCTGAAGTCCTTCATGTGCTGGATTTCTCTCCAAAGCTGACTTGACGGCGTTTGAAACGTCTTCGGTCCATGGAAACTGGGCCGAACCAAGAACAACCATCAGGGCGTGTTCGGAGAGCTCGCGGCTGGAAATGTGGCGGAGTATCTCCATGGCCTTCGACTCCCAGACTGCCGAGACACGCACGCCACCAGAGCCACGACGATAGGCCAACTCCTCCAAGTAGAACGTAAGCAACTCGTCCAGATTCAAGGAATTCTGGGTCGCGTATGGGCTCACCGCGTACGATATTGCAACTGGAATCAGTTCTGCGGCAGTGACGCGATCCAGCAACCGATACGCAACCGACTGGACAGTCTCCGAGCACAATTCGGCCAGCGACAGCGAGCAGTTGTATTTATCACGCAGCTCTGTGATCCGTCGAAGGTCGTTGTGCAGTGCACGCAGTCGCACGAGTGCATTCGTAGACTGCCGGGCCTCATCAGCACTGGTCTGGGGAACTGCCAACCCAACAATCCGACTAGCATACTCCTTCACGGTCATACTCTTCGGCACCGAGCCACAGACATCAGTCCACAGTATATCACAGAGCTGGATGGCATTCATCGGCCAGCCGGAGGTCACTTCCATGTCAGTGGCTCTCTTCTCCACCCATGCTGCCAACTTGTCAATCAGAGCTGTATCCTGTGAGGCAAGAACTGGCGGCACTATGTCCTGGGTCAGCCATACACACAGGTCATTCACCTCAACCTGGTCAGGCACCATCGCCAGTGTCGCGTCCAGACAGGCAACCACCTTCACAGACACGATGTCAGCAAATCGGCCACAGAGAGACGTGGCAACGTCCAGCCGACCGGTCCTGATCCACTGACACCATTCATCATACAGGTCGACTGTCTGAAACTGCTGCCAGCGCTCCACGCTGTACTCCTCCACACCAAACACTGCCTGAAAACACAATGCGTTCTCAACTTGTCAACAGCTGAACAGTATAACGTAAGACTTAGACATCTTGTGTTACAGCCGCTGTTGTCATTATGGGGGTTTTCAGTGCCCATAAAGCCCATGAATGTGAAAACTGAAACTAAGATAAATGCAACATTGATGCAAGACTTCACGTGGTGACTGATGATGCTATGGAGAAAGGAGACTGTTTGTGTCACCAGTAACCAGTCATCAGTAAAGGCTAAATTCCACTACACGGGCCCGACCGGACCCGCACGGACCCAACAGTTTCTCGGAGACCCGGGTCGCAAAAAAGTCCGTGCGGGTCAGGTCGGGCCCATGTAGTGGAATTTAGCCTGTCTCCGACAAAGTGCGCTGACTTTGTCTGGTCGGGTCCGGTCGGGCCCATGTAGTGGAATTTAGCTATAACCAGTCATGTAGAAGGTTTGTCAAACAAACTGCATTTCAGCTCACTGATACACAGGGCGCCACGATGGCTGCCAGTCATGTTGTTAGTTGTTGCAGTTATTTTCGTTTTTTTCAGCCGAAACTATCGTGTGAAGATATTTCCCCTGTAACAGACTTGTTCGTGAAGTGTCACCTTAAACTCGGTGATGTGTTTTGGAGTTGGGACAGTTTATAGCTCGAACAGCACAGCATGATGTGGTTACAGGCAGTTGCATGATTGCATCCATCTATTATGGAATGAAGTGTTAAAATGACTTAACCGGTCATTAAGTAATTAACAGTGCATGTTAGCATAGGCCTTTTCACATCATAGATATTGGTGAATTCTACTTCAATGACATGACGAATGCTGTTGCTGCTAAGCAACAGCAAGCTACCATGACTAGGCCATGCATGACAAATGTGTAAACACTGTTTAACGGCCTCTTCACCAGGCTGGATAAGCCAGTACAAAAAAAGGTAAAACTATTCTGGATTTTCACGAGGTAAGAGATAATGTGGTTTTGGGATTGCAGTGGCATCGGCCATCGGCCAGACCATATGCAAACAATCTGCACCTCAGTCCAAACAGATAAGCATGCCAACATCTCATCACTCAATCTTATTACCTGGAAGGCGGCAAGTCGTCGTGTCATGTGTTCCAGCTGACTGCTCAGAGAAGTTCGATGCTCCACTGACAAATTCTTTGACATGTCAAGTTGCTCACGAGCCAAACTCAGCAGCTGATTTGTCGACAACAGATCCACCAGTGCAGTCGAGGTGCAGCAATCGACGACATAAGTGACATCACCCAGTTGACTCAGGCAATGTGTCAACTGTGACGTCAGCTCGCCTGCATTAGCAACCGATGCAGCCAGATTCGTCACTATGTGCGAGATGCACTCGCGATACACCAACTGCAAGTCGAGTTCAAACTTTTCCGCGAATCTCTCTGCCTCTTTGAACTGCTGCTTGGCCAGAAGTCGTCTCAGCTGGGTCTGGGGATCGGTCTCCGAGAGACAGCGGACCCGCCAACTGGACACAGCATCGTCGCACCACGCTTCCAGCAGATAGACGGAGTTACTCGATGCCGACGACGGGAACAGCAGTGCCCCCTGGCGAACATCTACCGAGTAGATGAGCTCAGCACAGGGCAGGCTGTAGATACTAATACGACTGGAAGTCTCCGAGTTGTGCAGGGCAGCAATGGTGCCGATACACTCCGGGGTATCAGGCGGTCGATCAACCAGGGTGAAGTCTGCCACAGCGGGGCAATCAAGCAAGCTCACAGCCACGAAGCAACGGAAGCTCCACAGGACAAGCTGACCACCGGAGTCAAGCACCAGGATGTAGTTATCACCAGTGAGCGTGGCACACTTGACAGCCGGGCCTGACAACATGGGACAGGAGCAGGAGAGACTGAATGAGCCATCATCGACGGACCACAGGTGGAGAGTATCGGCCGCATCACTTGTGACGATGTCGCCGTTGCAGAGAACGGTGAGACATAAGGTTGCATCTGCGGTATCAATTACACTGTGATTCAGACGCCCAGCTGACATGCCATCAACCACGTGGAGATGACCGTCACTGGTCAGCATGGCTAGCTGAGTGCGTGGACCTTGTGCGAACACGACTGACTTGAAAAACGGCATTTCATTACTGTTGATGCCCAGTCTCTGTGAGAATAACTGATGACCGGTCTTCGTGTCGAGAGCGTGCATGGCTCCTGAGCGTTCTCCAACGACCAGCAAAGAGCCGTCACCATTGCAAGCAATACAATCCACCACTGACTCGAAGCCAAGGGTCGACAACAGCTGTCGATCAGCCACGCCATAGAGCATCAGCTGACACTCAACCACAACTGCAACCACGTCTGAGGATGAACACAGCGCAACCTGTCCGACGCGACCTGACCTGATTCTCGGCATGACCCGGATACAGGTCACAAGCTGGTACAGACTGCCATGAGGCTGCTGACAGCCACTCACAGTGGCAGTTGTCTCATCAAGGATTGTTGTCTCCATATCCAGTATATCCCAAATACACGACGTGTCCATCTTCTGTCAAGACACATTGACAATGTGTTTTAATTTCTATAGTATCATTTATAACGCAAACATAATAATACAAAATAATAAACCAACAATTTCTAGTGCATTGTAACAGAGACCATTACATAGGCACATAGTCATGGCTGAATATTACAACACAGCCAAAATGATAATAATGTTTCGCATTCTCTGAGATATAGGGTTGCCAGCCAGACCTCCCGTATTTTATGGGAGCTCCCGTATTTCAGCCCGTCTCCCATCTCCTGGCAAGACCTCCTCCCTAATTTGGGCACATGAGAAACTGGTATTTAAATAATGAACACATCTGCATTACTTATGTTACACGAACATTCGTATTATGCATGCTTCAGTCACAGGTAAACTACAGTCATTGTTCAAGCTAAGCTGACAACACTTGCAACAGTCAATTTGATGTGCAGAATAGGGAGAAACTGGAACACCTGGCAGCATGCTATACCCACCAGACCCTTTCTGGGAACAAAGGGGAAGAAATCGGCTGATTTTGTCTGAATTATTTATGAACGCCACAATCCACAAAAGTTATGTACAACACTGTTCAAATTACTTACAATTCATAATAGTATGTTCCGACTATTTTAGCTAAGTTTTAGTAGCCTAGTCAAACCCAGTTTTATTCACTACTAGTTCATAGTTTTAGCCGACTAGTACGTGCTACATTCGTGCTAGTGTGTGGGTGTCACCTATCAAAAAAAACAACACAAAGAATGACGAAAAATATTACTAAGTACAAAATAGGCCTAGTTTCAGGCCTGGTCGGTTTTTATATCGTATGGTTCGGACTGCATAAATGAGCACGTAAGCTCACCTTGGGTGACAGTAAGGCCGAAAGTGCGAAGATACGTTTATGCTATTCTCAATTAATTAGCATCACTGCCTGATACAAACACAGTTTTAATCACCAAAAAAAATTGAAAATTACGCGGCATCATAACCGGAAATGGCTAAAAATATAGAATATTTATTACACAGCGACTACTGACAACAAGCAGGGATGCGTTAATCGTTTAATTTCAAAGCTGTTTAAACGAAACCTTGCCAGGTTGCAAACCACTTTAAACAAAAATGGCGGGACATTTAAGTGCCGTAAAACGCACACGCAAAACGGAAAACAAACGTTTTTATCTTGTTACCTTCAAAGTTGATTTAGACATAATCAACATAAAACAACATACCAATTTTGATTTCTCGGTCAAATGTCAGGTAGTTCAAAAGTCATTGCCGGGTATATAGATACACACGCAAACACACCAGGCCGTCTGCTCTACCTGGACCATCAAATAGAGAAACAGTGTAGGCTTAGGCTATGTCGATTCAAGTTCGTCGTTCCCATGCACCGGGCACCTGCATATATAGGGTGGGCCAAAACGGGGCCAGAGACTCATAACCATCATGTTGTCAAATCTTAACCGATTTACAAAAATTTTTCACTGCAAGATTCCTTCGTAAATTTGCGGTTAAGTGCATATTAAAAACCGCACCTTGCATATGTTGCTACACTACCTCGTGAAACATTATTGTCAGCAAAACAAGCCATTGACGATAAATTACAAGGTAGTGTAGCTACATGCAGTGGTGTATTGGGGGGTATACGCGGGTATACGGCGTATACCAACCTCCGGGTTTTTTTTTGACAGCGTATACTCACCTGAGCGATCATAAATAAGCAGGGTATCTTCAGGCCCTTTGCCACGCCCGTTTGCGTATACCCACCTCCATTTTTAGCAATACACCACTGGCTACATGTTTAAGGTGTGGTGGGGTTGTTAATAAAGAAATTAAGAAACGTTTATTGCTGAGTGTGTGAGGTGATTTTTTTTAAATCGGTGAATATTTGGCAAAGTTACAAGCAAGAGCGTGGTTGTCTCATGCACTTTGCGCGCCTGGCCAACACACTGCTAAAAGACTAAGAAAGTGCACGAGACAATCACGTTTTTGCTCGTAACTTTGCCAAATATTCACCGATTAAAATTTTTTACTCTCAGACTCAGCAATAAACCTTTCTTAATTTGGTTATTAACAACCCCGCCACACTTTAAATATGCAGCTACACTACCTTGTAATTTGTCGTTCTCAGGTTCGTTTTGCTGACATTAATGTTTCACAAGGTAGTGTAGCAACATACACAAGGTGCGGCGGGATTTTTAATATGCGTTTAACTGCAAATTTACCAAGAAATCTTCTAGTGAAAAAATTTTGTAATCGGTTAAGATTTGACAGAATTATGGTCGTGAGTCTGTGGCCCCGTTTTTTTGGCCCACCCCGTAGACAGGCACACGCTAACACACCAAGCCGACTGCTCTACCTGGGTCATCAAATAGAGAAAGAATGTAGGCTTAGGCTATGTCGATTCGAGTTCGGAGTTCCCACTGGAATGGTTCTTATCCGCAGCACGAACGCCTATGTCCTGCTCACATTCTACAGGTTCGTCCACATCAGACGTACGCGATCAGTGTTTATTCTCCTCACCTCGACATCGGGGGAATTCCTTTCCCCTCAATTTCTGTCCCCTCTCTCCTCCCTTCCCTCCGTTCGGTCCTCCTTAGAAGTAGGCCTTCACCCCTCCCCGTAGAAGTAGACCCCCCCCCCATTGCGGCTAGCAGGTCTGCGGAGCGCATAATCCTCCAGCGGCTCCGCCGGTCCGGGCTTGGCCACAAAACGTATTTCGGTGCATTTCACGCATAAATTTGCACTCTTTCGATTGCTTAATGGCGAATAATTTACTGTGTGTATTGTCCATTGAAAGAAATGTTCCGTGATATATTTGTAATTCATTGTCGCGGCCGTAAAAAAAGATTTAGAGCACACAATTTGGCAGCCGTTTGGGGGGGGGGTTGTAAGTTTTTTGGGGGTCCACCCCCCCCCAAAAAAAATGCCCGGAATAAACACTGGATACCAGATGCGATGGATTGCATTACAGCGCGGTGTGTTGCGGCACCGGACGGCGCAGCGCAATGCTGTATGTGCGATGCCAGTGATTGAAAATTTCAACTATCTAACGGGTTCTGCCCATTTGTAGGCGTCAAATGCGCGCAACGTGTGCGCCGCGCGGTGCCGGGCGTCGTCTTGCGTCCGGAGAGAATTCAGTTCCGGTTATGTGTTGTCGCGTATCGTTGCCGTATCGGCACGGCGCCGTCAGACCCTGCTGAGACCCTCCACTCAACTGCCGACGTAGGTTCTCGTCGGCGTCTTCGGAGTAGAGTCATGCGCGGCGGA
>Ga0126332_10000838_pt1 | contig 10589 bp, 6 predicted proteins | sample InaspJWI42metaG_FD_94482 | JGI IMG/M metagenome (GOLD analysis project Ga0126332, IMG submission 94482) | Marine gutless worms symbiont microbial communities from Oahu, Hawaii - Inanidrilus sp. 2 OAHU.JWI-42 metaG | ecosystem: Host-associated > Annelida > Digestive system > Unclassified | place...
AAAGCTTTAAGATTTTTTACTAATTTTGTAGAAAAAGTGCAGATAATTTCAAGTTATTTTTGATATTTTGAGTATATCTGTAACATTAATATCGTCTTTCAGATGTAAACATAGCGTTAAAACGCACTCTAAAACTTAAGTTTAAGACGACGCTCTTGAAAGTCCCTTTATTTTAACAAACAAATCTTTTTTGCCCGGTCATTGGGGGGGGCCTGGGCCCCCTGCCCCCCCCCCCGTTGTCTACGCCAGTGGAAAATAGCTTTTTGACGCACAAGACCTTCTTCTTGCAACAGCTCAAACGGTTTTTAAATGACGTCAACAGCAACGCCTAGGCAACGCCGATTAGTATCAGTGCATGTAAATGATTTTGGGGGTTCAAAGAACAACAAATAGCCTTCCGTGAAATTTCCGTGAAATGTGGCATTTTTGCCAAAAACCGCCGTGAAATTTGACATTTTCTTCCGTGAAATACGTTGGGCCCTACCGATTACGTCACGGGGATGTAAGTAAGCAAGTAAGTTTGGCGATCAACTAAATTACGGACGGAGGTAAGTATCAAACGCTTCTATGACTGCGTCTATATATTCTATTTAATATGATATCAAACTACAGTTACTTTTGACTGTTCCTATCGGTCATTGATTATAGTCAGGTCGGTATAATAACTGAACGTAACTTCTTGGCGCAGTGGCGTCACCAGGATTTGGTTCGAGGGGGCACAAAACGACACCGAAATAACTCGTCACACGCGTGGGCATAGTAATAACATGAAATAGGCTGCCGCGCCAGGGGGGGGGTGACTAGTCACCCTAGTCACCCCCTAGATCCGCCCCTGCATTTTCCATGTCTGTATTTTTAGTATGTGTGGGCGTTCTGACTTGTCGCTTGTGTTGTATGAGCTGATATACAAGAGTCCGGTGTGATACAAGAGCTGATGCAACAGTCCGATATGCGTCCGCCCAGGCTGCTATCGATCGATCCACCCATCCATCCAGGTTAGCGTCAGTGTCCGGTTGGGTCGCACGCGGTCGGGTCGTCGCTTCTCGTCTAAATTATTCGATCGCCATCGCCCGCGATATTGCACGCGTAGATCAGCCAAGCACTCGCCTGGCCCACACACCGGCGCTGATCAGTATTTCCATATCGGCGCCTTAATTCAAGCACGTCACTCCGGTGCCGCTAGCTAGGCCTGCATCTATCTGGCAGGGCATCGGACGTTGTGTGGCCGGGTGGCAGTCAGTCCCTCGGGGCTTGCTTGCCGCCTGATTTATCGCCACCCGCCCGCCTCCGGGAAACTCTACGGCGGCGGCGGTGCATTGCCGGGAGGGACGGACGTGCGCGCAATAATCTGCCGGCAGCCGACCGACAAATGAACGTTTTTGTGTTGCACCAGCGGCCACCGCCTCCCCCAGAACAGTGTAGTGGCGCAGTGCAGGCCTCGGCGCTGCACTGAAGGTTCTTTCCCGCCTCTCTAACGTTGTATATACTCTGTGTGCAAAGCGATTAGGCAAGTAGCGGAAGCTCATGTCGCTCGGTCACTCTGAGAGAAAGAGAGTGAAATTAAACTCGTTTTGCACCTGCCACACAACAAAATTTTTTCGTTGCCACACAACATCGGACCAGAAATACACTTTTCACCCATGTGCAACAGTAATTATTCGCTGATTTGCTGATGTACCGTTAAGAAACTGCTCACTCACTCACTCACTCACTCACGCCGCCACTGTTTCTTATGTAGCCTAGCGTGACGATTTCGGAGAAGGCAGAGACGCATGAAAGACTGACGAGCAGCGGTGTGGCAAATGGACGAGAAAAATGCAAATTGAAGTCGATTGGCAATTGTGACTGCAATTGCATGTCAGCAACACGCGTGGTGGCCGGTGGGACTAGGCCTATACTGAATGAGACGCGAGCATGCAGTGGGTGGATGAAGCACGCGGGGCATCTTCACTCTAGCTTTCTTATCTTTTGTTCAGTGCTGTTGCAGCAAGTACCCGGGAGACTGGATCGCTATGGCAACGAGGCAACTTGATCCGCCTGAGCATCAAACAGAGAAACGGGTGGCCGGCTCTGCAGCTAGGCGCCGCCGCCAGCTGGCTGGCTGCAAGCTCTGTAAATAAACTGCACGCGCCACATGGTGCGCGCGCGAAAACATCGAACGCAGAAAAAGGCGTTTTTTCTTCACCTGTTGTAAAGTAGCTAGGCAGCACATCAATCTCGACAGCACGCAGGAAACTAATAAAGCAGCTTTCACACAAAGGAAAATGCATTTACAAGTTAGATGGCTTGTGAATTAGCACCAAAATTGGACAGGATTTAAAAAAAATTTTCTTGTAACAAGGAAGGAAGGCCACGACAGAAACAATTATTTGGTTCGGACATGATGATGCGTTAGAACAGGATAGAACACACACACACACATTATAATGAATTATTTCCTCTAACGGCCCTGTTGAACGCGGTTCATGGGAAATTGGGAATAGGAGACTGACTGCATTCAGCAGGAATAGACATTGATTAGAGAATTAACAAACGGATTGATTGTTCAAGCTGACAGCTGTTCATTATCAAGACAATCGTTGGGCATGGTTCCTTTGCCAAGCAATTAGCCTACACTCCACACCTGCTAAATATCTCATCGGGTCATTCGGGTGTTGACGTCAAACAATATCTAGGGTGTTTTGACTACCAATGAGTCTATTATATAAATTTGTAGGCAGTATACTACCGCACATTCGTACGCCGATGGCGTGACTTCCATCTTAATAAAAGCAAGATCGCCTGCATTATCAATTATATCACTAACCAGAGGAAGTGCTAACATTTTGGCATTATAAATACATGCACTGGGAAATGTCTGCTGCTGTGTAATTTGTCAAGTCATTTGTTTAGTAAACTAAACCGTCTTTATGAACTGTAACAGCACCAGGTGGAAATAGTAATATACAGGGTGGGTCAAAAAGTAAGCTGTTGATTTTAAGCAAATATGTCAATAAAACTGAGAAGCTAGGAGGAATGTGAAGAAAAAACAGCTACAGAGAAAATGAAGTATTGTCTGATATTTTCACGTGAAATATTTTACGTCACAGTTGTTTTATGTTTTAATATTCTATGACTGAAAACAAGCAATGAAATTACTGCTAGGCAAACACAAACTAGCTTATGTAAACACGATGTCATAAAAGTGTGCAGCATAGAATATTTAACCACACAAATAGAATTAGTGTTCCAAACTTTTATTTAACGTTAGGGCTATTGTCTAGCCTCTGAAATATCTATCACAGTACAATGGCTTACTTTTTTGACCCACCCTGTACAATGTCCAACTTGTTAGTAGTCTATGCTGTCATGATTAGATAAGACCTAAACTCAACAACTAAGGCACACTAACCACAATGAACAGGAAACAGTTTATTTCTTCTTTTTACTGATCTTGACTCGAGATTCTTTTGTCTCATAAAAAGCTATATAAATTACAGCAACATATATTGCCAGTAATGTCAGTGAGGCTAAATAGGTAGACAGATTATGCCAATACACAAAAGACAGAAAAGTAATGATATAAAACTAAATGAATGAAACCAGCACGAGTAGAGATAGAGATGTAAAAATCGATTGATCAGTGGATATGTTTACTGTGAACAACAATCACACTGTCTGCGTCACGTGTTAGCACAAAAAGCACAAAGAACAGTTAAGTTCAATAAAAAATCAAAACAGAACAGCACAGACAATTATACGTTGCAAACTGACAGGCAGCTTGTACACAGAAACAGGCCCATTATGAAAATACGCTGCCAAACAGTAAGTAACGGACATACAACGATGAGCATCGTGACACCGAGATGAGATGAAGACTGGCAACAGCTAGCCAGGCATGAGAAGTTAACACCACATCTGAACGGAACAGAGACAAAGAAAGTCGCCCTGGAAGGCACATTACTGCTGCGTTACACTGAATCTCGGAGCTGAAAGCCTTTTAAGCATGTCAGTGGTTTGTAAAAAGTCCAAAAAAAGCTGCACACATTGCCGCTGGCATCTGGCGATAAAATACTGACAGTAGAACAAAGCTAAGACTCCACAATACGAGACGGCAGCACTGAAGCAGCGTGACTGACAGCATAGCTGAGCTGCTGCTAAAAGCAAGTTACACAGAGCCAAAAACACAACAGCAACGCGACGACTATGCTAAACAGAGATTATAAATAACATCGACATTTTGTCACAGTTTCTCCACGGCATTTACACATTGATATATTTGCATTCTCAGCACTGTACAAAACGTAATAAAATATCAAATTTACAAAATGACAATTAATTCAACTACGTTAAACCGGGACTTGCATAGTAAGAAAAACATGCAAAAACAGCTACATACCACGTGAGTGTGCGTCAAAATCACGTAATCACGTAGTAACTGCACTGCAAAACAACTCTGGAAGTTGAAACAGCAGCCTACTTATCGCTAAAATGATGCTTAATGATCATAAACAACCAAACATACATCAAACATCTTGCACAAAATAAGGTGATGAGCACTCTGGAATAGAATGACAACATTATCAGACAGGCAGTGCAGTGCAAACACTGAAGCAAAGTTTACAAATGTCTTGCATAGGACTGAACTCAAATCATAATAGCAAGCGAAAAATGGCATTTGTTTAACTTTCAAAAACTGCATAACGAACACGTGAAATTATATAAACTGGTAAATAGCACAGAGCTTAACCTTAAAGTAGAAAACTTGACACACATATAAAATGTGTAGATGCAGAATCACTAGAATGACAGCGCTACAATAATTCAAATTAACTATTGTAAATGGAGTAAATGATGACAGGTGCACACTGCTTGGCACAAAATATGTTACTTTCTCGAGCTTAAGTCAGCCGCAAAAATGCATAAAATATATTCAGATGTAAAACTTATGCATGCAGACACATGCGCATAGGCAAACATTGCTACAAACTTGTAAATCAGAATAAAAATCACATGATTAGGCTAGTTAGCTCTACAGGGTGGGCTAAAAAGGTTGCACAAAGTTCAACTCACCATATCAATGCAACCGTTCCAGATAAAATTAAAAGGATTTCACCAAAATGTTCAGGATTTTCTAAGAATAAAGATGACGTTGCAGTTTTTATCTAGCTGTTGAATATTCTTTGCAAATTAACTCAAACTTATTGTACCCCAAAACGCAGTTTCCAATCGTTCAGCTGATGATATTTTTGCTATAACTATGTTAAATATTAGGCAACCTTAGTCATTCTTTCACCATTGTTATCAGGAATAATCTGTGCACACATATACTGAAACATTTTCACCACATATTAACTATGTTGTCACTTTATCGTGATACGGTAGGTACTCAGAAATGACTGACATTCCATAACAGCTAATGCTATACCGTTTTTGCAATAACTTTGTTAAATGTGCACCAATTTTAGTTATTCTTTCACTGTTGTGATCAGAAATGATTTGCATACAAACACATCAAAAACTTTTCCACCAAACAGTAACTGCGTCGTTACCTTACCTCAGAAAATTAGTATTATGGGAATAGTATCAAATGTGACTAAATTAACAAGGTAAGGTGACAATAAAGTTGAGATGTGGTGCGGCATGCTTCAGTAGATTTATGCACAAATAATTTCTGATAACAAGATAAAATTCGTCTTATATTTCACAAAGTCATAGCAAAAAGTAAAATTAACTTAAACCATCAAAGCTGTCATTTTTTTGGTATAATAAAAATATTTAACAACTGCATAAAAACTGCAACCTAAGCTTTATTGTCAGAAATGTTAGGAACATTTTGGTGAAATCCTTTTTTATGTTATCCTGATCGGTTGCATCGATATGGTGATTCGAATTTGTGCAACTTTTAGCCCATCCTGTAATGTACATGTAATTACAGGCCTACTGAATGGCATCAGTCACGGACTGCAAATACAACCTCATACGAAACACAGCCATAAACTCATACATAAATCTAACTCCACAGTGGAGTTACCACAACTGCTGGTTTCAGATTTTAAAGCTCTGCTGTAACAGCATGCTGTAAATACATACCAGTTACTAAACCACAAAGAATTTTATTCACACATTATTTACAACATCTGTAAAGATTATTCATTTAGCCTGCCATTATCAAGCAAAATGCTACCCACAACTACTAAATATTGTTTGCAGATGTTATAGTTATATAACACAAACACATAGGCCTACCTTATTATATACTGTGTTTGAAAAAAGTATTGACATTTTGTATTTTGAATAACTCAGTGAAAAATGAACCGATTATAATTACTTTTGGTATGTACAATCCTGAAGATACCTGAGACGAATAATTATAAATTTGTTCACCACACCTGAAAAATGTAGTTACACTACCTTGTGAAATGCAGACCTCTTTCATCTGATCGAAGTTTGACATGCATCACGAAGCAAAACATGTTGACAATACTGTAACTTCAGTTACGTACAACAAACTTAACAGTTTACTCCAAATTCAGACCTGTCATTCAGCGTAAGTCATGTAATCAAAACATTAACAGCATACGTCCAATTCACCTGAAGGTATGTTCAAAATGTTCCTCTTTAGCTCTGACACATGAGCAAAGACGGCTGCCTCACTGGTTCACTGCAGCATCGATGATATGTTGATCAACAGAATCACACACGGTCAGAATAATAACAAAGCTCATAAATGTTCTTTATTCGACGTTGGTAAAAGTTTATGATCGTTTGCTGCAAAATTTACCTAGAGTGTACCAAAAATTGTTATCACTATCACTCTGATTACATGCAGCAATTATCTCTGTGAGTTTCTCATAGTACAGTGGCTAGATTTTACAGATGGGGTGGACAAAGTCATCATCGCTTATGTCAGATGTTCTCAAGATTTTATGTACCAAAAATTATATTAAAATCCGTTCATTTTTGACTGAGTTGTGAGAAAATAAAAATGTCATCGCTTTTCTGACACACAGTGTATATAGCTTATTGGTATTAGTAACTTCGTGGTAGCATGATTCCAAAAATGCAACAGTAACAAACTGCCATGTCAAATTCATACAGTCACAAACACGTAGTTAGGCACTCAACACTCATTCGAAAAGACATGGCCGACTGGTCAACATAGAAAAAAGTTGCAGCTAAAAATGCATTGTTGCTGCCAATAAACAAACAGTGAACACATTTACCCAGTAACGAAACGCATAACACCACACCTGCATTAATACAAAATGACAACGAGTATAAAAAAACTTCTGTATAAAGAGCTGCTAACCCTGAAACTTGGCAATACAGCAGTAAGCTTCTGAAAAGCTTGGCCGAGAATGTACAACTAAATATTTATCGGCAAAATGCAAGAATATGTAGAAAAAATAGTTACAACTGTGGCCAGGACATTGATGTTGAGATTAGGCACTTTATACCGTGAAATGCAAGTGCACAGACTGTAGACAGTAGACACAGCAATCAGCAAATGAACAAATCCTATCCGCAGCAGCAAGTTAATGCCAGTTAAGTCACTGTCACCAAGTCTTTATAGCCTATACACTGTTTCCAATGAAAAAAACAACCGTCTTGATTTCCGGTCATAACTTATGCGAATGTATACCAAATTTCAACATTCACTGACAGATTTCCCCCAAAAAACACTGCACTCTACGTATGGGTGACAGAAACTTCCACCTCACAGTCACAAAGCTGCTATACTACCTTGTGAAATTTGAGGCAGATACTCTGAGCACTTTGCTGTCCGGCAGGACGGGGCAGGGGCCCAGGCACGGGATACAGTCGACCTGCTGAAGCAAATGACGCCGTACTTTATTCTGCACGTTGTGACCAATCTGGATCTAAACCCCATCAACTATGCGGTGTGGGAGACTCTGCAAGACCACATTTACAAGAACCAGATCAAGGATGCAGAAGAAGTAGAGGAGGAGTGGGATAGTCTTGACTAGCGAGTGACTGATGCTGCTATCAGAGAATGGTGCAAGAGGCTGCAAAACTGCACTGCAGCTGACGGAGGACACTTCAAACATGCACCCTGAACATTACATACATCGGCTGAAATGGCATTTGAAGAACAAAACATTAAATTTGAATTTCAAATTTCACAAAGTAGTGTGGCAATGCAGTGAATGTGAGGTGGAAGTTTCTGACATGTACACACACACACAGACACACACACACACACACAACCGTTTAAAGGCCTTTTGTCCAGGACTACCCGGGGGACTACCCGGATAGGCCGGTACCAGAAGAAACATTCACCCACTCACACCCATCCTGATCATCGGACATCCTTTATCATCTTCCTCCATTTACAACGATCCATGGCATCCTCTTTGTCCTCTGACATGTACATAGTCAGTATTCTTGAGAATCTGGAAGTGAAAAAATTTTGACGTATAATAACAGAAGTTAGGATGACAAATCAAAAGGGTAGTTTTTCACTGGAACACAGTGCAGTATGGAAGACAAAGAGCGCAGAAATGTGGACTGGCCACATAGCGCATGTAAATCTATTGCGTTATTTTAACTTGGATCTACAATTTCTTTGATAGTTTTATACAATTTTTATATAATTTACTATAATATCATTGTATAAGTAATTTAATAGAATATAATTACATCATTTGTATAAATTTTTATATATGTACTGTTTTGTGATAGAAACGTGCTAGTGACAGCCGTTTTCTTTGTTTTTCCTTGCAGAAATCCGCACTCAAACTAATTACAGCCTGGTCACCTGAACCCTATGGAAGTTTACCTGCCTATGCCTCACCCACCTGTCCCAATTTCACTTAACCACCATTTCACATTGCCACCAGCCACGGACAGAAGAGCAGGTGGTTTTTCTTCTTACCCAAGCATCTGGAAAACCAGAGATAACGATCAAGTTGTGTTCACAGCATACTGAACTGGCCTGAACAAGTCGTCCCAGTGATCCTACATGAAGCCTTAATTCAGCGTAACGACCTATGTCGCACTGATTGGGTACAGACACTGCCGCTAAAGTAGGTCGCTTAGTTCACATACGGCCACTCTGAAACACACAGGCACTACAGGCAGTAAAAGCACGCACGCTTGTGGGTTGCCAATGAGTTCCTGTGGTCAGCTGCTGCAGCCCTGTATCACGGCTGCTGCAAAAAGCATCACATTGAAAGTGAGCAGCACTTGGCCGCACGCAGCAAGCCCCGCCTGCCAGTGCCATGCCATCCGATATTGTGGATGCCTGTAGTAGTTGTAATGAGTGTTTATTCTGCTCACCTTGACTTCCCAGCTCCTTTCCCTTCACTTTCCGTCCCCTCTCTCCTACCTCCCCTCCCCTCCTCACCCTTAGAAGTATAGGTTCCTTCCCTTCCCCCTTCCCTTAGAAGCAGGCCCCTCCTCTCCCCTTCCCTCCCTCTGTTTAGAAGTACGCCCCCCCATTGCCGCTAGGAGGTCTGGGGGAGCGCATAAGCTCCCCCAGCGGGTCTGGGCGGAGACAGGCCGCCAAACGTATTTTGGTGCATTTTAGGCATAAATTTGAACGACCCTTTTGATTGCTTAATGGCGAACATTTTCTGTGTTTATCGTCCAGTAAAAGAATGTTTCCATGATATATTTGTAATTCACTGCCCCGGCCGAACAAAAAGATTTAAAGCACACAATTTGGCAGCCATTTGGGGGAATTGTAAGTTTTGTTGTTGTTGGGGGATTCCCCCCTACAAAAAGATGCCTGGAATAGACACTGGTTGTACTGCATGTGCTTTCTGGAGTAGGCTGCGTGCAGGCGGCTCAGCTGAGCTGAGCTGACGTGCTGTGTGTGAACAAGGCGGGGGTGGCGGGGGCGGCGGGGGCGCTGGTGGGCTGATGTCAGTGTTGTGGTGTGGTGACAAGGCGACACAGCGACGACGTCGTGTGTTGGACAAGCGTCTGCCTCAGTCGCGCCAAGTCGTCCGACAGCCGACCAGCCGTCCTACAATCAACGCTACCAACCGTAACAAGTGGTCAAAGAACTCGGACCAAAGACAGCATCGCAGGCGGCGCCAGCCAAATCTGCCCCTTCCCAGAGGAATCCGCGCCCCCCCACCCAATATGTAGTTCCTAGGGACCACCCTAATACACACCTGAAATGACATCTCAACTGGTTCATCAGTTTTTGTAAAGCTCACGGTTGTGTCCAACAGACAGACACACAAACTCACAGACAGACAGATCACACTACATCTGCAGCAGTAGGCCGCATATATCACTCTATGCAAGCGATGCGGCCTAATAACAATAATAACAATATAACAGATCCCACTTAAATAATCATATTTCAAAAACATCCAAAATTACATCAAAATATCAATCTACACTCTGTCCAAATTGAAGTGATGCCAAAATTAAAATCTACACACACACACACACACACACACACACACACACACACACACAACCGTTTAATGGTCCTTTTTCCTGGACTACCCAGGTGAGCCGGTACCAGAAAGGTAAAACCAATCTGGATTTTACTGAAGCAAGAGACAGTGAGTGGCAATGGCATCAGCTGGACCACATGCAAGTCTGCACCTCGCTCCAGACAGATAACC
>Ga0126332_10000839_pt1 | contig 10588 bp, 8 predicted proteins | sample InaspJWI42metaG_FD_94482 | JGI IMG/M metagenome (GOLD analysis project Ga0126332, IMG submission 94482) | Marine gutless worms symbiont microbial communities from Oahu, Hawaii - Inanidrilus sp. 2 OAHU.JWI-42 metaG | ecosystem: Host-associated > Annelida > Digestive system > Unclassified | place...
CGACTTACGATAGTGATTTAAAACGTGCTGAAATTTCTTTCAGGAATATTGTAAGCTAATTTACGAACACTATCTCCGACGATATTACGATTTTGCACGTGTATCTTACTCATGAAAAGCTTTCCATTCATTGTGAGCTGTTTTGTAAATTAGACGTCCGTCGTAAGTTGATCGTAACCGTGGCATTATCGTAAGACAATCGTAAGATTGTCGTAAGATATTTTGTAAATCGGGCCCCAGAAATACACAACTTATCACAGCACCGCCAGACAACGAGCAAGCCACGGCCATACGTGGACAGAAAATTTCGCGAAGTTCAGACCACTTTGGTTCCAGAGATATGGGATATGCTCGTCGAGATACGGACAGGCACACACAGTGGGCCTATATCGTACACAGAGACATACCGACACTCTCGTCACAATATACGCCGCACCTCTGCTGACGCGGACGGAGTAATAACTGGGTGGGGAGTGGCGATGTTGCGCTCACGAAATGTCCACGAGCGCCAGCGCTCACATGTAGCAGTAATGCGCCATAAACAGACAAACATACAGGCGAATTACTGAGATCGCCGGAAGCTCTGCGCCTCGGGTCGGCCATCGGAACCGTCTTCCATACGTCTTCCTGCTGCTATTGTGCTCGCTCTCTTCAGCTTCGGTTGTACGTTCTACGGATGCGTTTTTTATTCTCCCGTCTGAACTTCTGAAACGTTTTGTTTTCTCGGACTCCCGTCAAGCGCTCTCAAAACTTTTCCACGGTACATGACCGCAGCCTTCTAGGCCGCATCGCAATGCCGGCCCGTTGTACGGCCAAAAGTGTGTTATAATGTGGCCGCGGCTAGCATACCTCATGCGTGTATGTCGTCACGGGAGCGACGAAACAAAGGATGTATAACAAAATACTGACTTAACTGAGGTAAGAGTTCGTTGCTGTAGCTATAATTATTTGCGTGAAAGTAAGCCACGTAACAGTTATTGCTATGACACACTTCTGGTTATCTATTGTATGACGTGCGGTCGATGTTCTCAACATTATTGGGTATGTGGCAGCAGCGATGCGGCCTTTTGCTGTCACTACTGCAGCAACACGTTAGTATTTGTAATGTGCATAAATGGTGCATTTACCATGCAATTATTTTTGCCTACTTCATTATTTACTGAATGCCGAACATGTCCCAGTTGCTACAGACGGACCCGCGCGACGAGCTGTGTCACACCTATCGTGTTGTACACAAACGTGGACGCTCGATGTGAAACTGGCAACAGACGTCGGTCGAACTAAGTTGACAACGCTTGCGACGGTCGACGTGTTGTGGCAAAATTTTTAAGTGACGGAATTTGGAACTACCTTTATTATTGAAGATAGCCGAATTTCTTTATACGTATATGTATTACGACGTAAGATAAGATTCTATGCCAAATCGTGCTCGATCCGTACCACCATCTCGATGGAAATGTGATTCGTTATAGACAGACAGACACATGTGGACACGGGGTCATGGCATATCCCGCACTAGCAGAGCATACAGCGTGGGTAAAAAAATAGCCAGTCATGTTCGAGACGTTACAACCGTTTACTAGCTGTGTATCTTTGCTAAGTACGAAGAGGCAATGGAATGACATGGGCACGTGGTGATGCACGTGTTTCTGATTTAACTATGATGCATCTCAGTGCAGGGTAACGGCGATGACAGCAGTGATCGGCGAAACCGTGATTAATGCTGATGGTGTGTGGGTGCCTGTCTACGTTCAAGAATTAGCATGATGCCGATCATCGCATTAATTTCTCTATCTATTCATTACCGAGTCGTCACGTGAAAGTGCGTTCCCTCCCCTCCCGCACCTGACAGTTAAAAAGCGGAGACGTATTTGTTACGGCCGTGTAAATTGTAATGTGAATAGTATAATGAAACGTATGCATTATAAACACAAACGTGAGAATGACTAAGTCGACGGCAAGCCGGTCGGAGAATGCCTCTGCCTCGTTTCGCACGCAGCAACGGCGTACGCACAGACAGACGGACAACCCGAAAACATAAGGCCGCCTCGGCCCATAGGATTGCTATGGATTGCTCTACATAATATGCCAACAATGTCCTAAATATAACAAAACAACGTGTTCCTCGAAAGTTAACAATGCGCATAGCAAGTATAATATTATCTTCGTTTGTTTTTGTTATGATGCACGTGTTATCATTTCGATAGTAACTTGTTTAGCCTAATATTAGGTCATAAGCCGCAAGCACCGACAAAGCCTGCGTGTCCACTATGTCCTGCAGATACATGGCAGATAAAAAGCAGAAAACTAAAGTCATTACAATACCACAAACCGTGCTCGAATGCTTAGTAAATATTGGAATATTGAAATATTCCAGTAACGGTTTATAGCTTTTGTCCACGAAACAAGTTTGAGACGACGTCCGTAATAATTATATAATATCGCTTTTGCGTCGGCTCCCGAAAACGCTAGTATACTGACGTTTTTGACGTCTACAAAATGGCACATTAATTCTGTTTTGTCTTACGTACTTCCGTTCACAACTGTTGCGTGTTATTTTGTTGTAAGCTTACACATCGTGCTAGCGAAAGTTTCAGACTTGCAATCCATCTCGAGTTATAGTTGCTCAATATAGTTAATATTATTGGAACGAGAACATAACAAAGTTAGTTGTTTGACGAGCATTGCCAAGCATGCAGCTGGCAATGCACGCACGCAATAATATTATTGTGCGCAGGCGGTTGCGGTCTGGTTATTGAGACTGATTGAATAATTTATATTATAAACTTCGTTGCCAAAAACGAATACAATCCGTTGATGCCAAATGTTCCGCAAAGCCCGTCCGCCTCAGTCGCGAGTCGCTAGTTACAGACTGGAGTGTGTGTGTGCCAAGCGTGTGGTCGTAAGACATTCTCATTTCATTTTCATTTTATTTTGCTCCAGCAATCAGCAATCACAAGCAGTAGCAATTCACACTGAGCTGGACGGAAAGCACCGACAACTGCCCATAAGCTAAGAACAAAAGATAAAATCAAGACATTACGCGCGATAAGCTTACTAAAACACATACACACACTCACACGACAAAGGAGAGAAAAAAAACAAAAAACACACACTTCTGCTGTTTCAACCACACACCAGTAAGACTTCGACAAACGTGTTTTCCATCATGTACCATCTAACTTCTGGAACTCTCTCTCGATAGAATAATACTCGAAAGGCCCTTAGTAGCGCGTTACATTTTGGCTTGTGATTGACGTTTTTCGACCTGATCTGCGTTAGACAGCAGTTTCGCGTAATCTGTGACAGCTGCCACAGACTCTCAAGTATATTTTATTAGTATACATTTTATTTGCTCGGATCGCTGTGCAAAAAGCGGACACGTGTATAGTGGTTTGTCTGTGTGTCTGCTGGTCACGACTGTGAGCTTTACAGATCGAGCTAAACCGATCGACATGCCGTTTGGGTTGTAGATTGTAGATTCGTGGGGCATAAGTATGGAGAAGTTTTTTTTCTGCAAAGTGTGACACTCGCTACGACAACTTCATCCGTCCTTCTATGCGCGTTCTTCCGTCTCTATACACGCCACTCGTGGACATCCAAAATTGGCAGATTGCGTCGTGTAGAACGCCACACGTCGGAAATTCCACCATTAGCCGATGATCCTGACGTCGCCAGCCGGCTTCAGCATCTGCAGTGCGGTCCGATCACCAGCTGGCGCGCTGTCGAACAGGTCTTCGCCGAGTTGATCGACACAATTGCAATCTCGCCGCATACCAAGTCGCGTCCCGTCGCTCAAGGCCGATACTTGCCTCGATGACCGCGAGGTCTGCTGCTCTCCCGCCAGTCGGGTCCTTTCCGCGCACGTGACCGGACATCTACCCCTCCCCCGGGCACCTGCCCACCCCCGAAAACTATAGTCGCGTTCATTTAGGCCCCGGTTAGGGTTTAGATTTATGGGTTTGGGGTTAGTGGTTAGCATTGTAGGCTATAAGGTCAGGGTTGGTGCTAGTAGGTAGGGTCGAGGGTTGTCGTTAAGATTTAAAGTTACGGTTAAGGTGGGAGTTTAAGGTAAAAATCGGGCATATTAGGGTCAATTGGCGGCTGGGATTTTTGGTGTTAGATTGGAGTTTGATCCAAGGGGGCGAATGTCTTACATTTTTTCAGGCAGCGTCGGCGCACCGGCGAAGTACCGATGCCCGCGCCGCCGAAGCGCGCGGGGCTCGCGGCGACCAGCTGCGCGTAGAATCCGATTCCATCGAGCGTGACTGATGGAACGCTGATTGCTCGTCGCGTCTCGGTCGGTCTCGCCGGCCGCCGTCTGGCTCGCCGCGCGCCGACTCCGCCGCGATTCGTCTTGTTCGGCCGACGACCGACCGATCGACCGTACAAACAGTCGCGGCGACTGCGCGCGCGCGCGGGCTCGTTGTGCACGGCGACGGCCCGGCGCCTCGAAGGTCGAGCTCGACCGCGAGACTTTTATTGCCGCCGAAGGCAGGCCGCGCACTCCATAATAGCTAAATTCCACTACACGGACACGGACACGGACTTTTTTGCGGCGAAACTCCGCTGGGTCCGTGCGGGTCCGTTTCGCCGCAAAAAAGTCCGAGTCCGTGTCCATGTCCGTGTCCGTGTCCGTGTAGTGGAATTTAGCTCGTACCCGACAACGTGCGCGGACTTTGTCCGTGTCCGTGTTCATGTCGGGCCCGTGTCCGTGTCCGTGTAGTGGAATTTAGCTTTAACTGAACCGAACTGAGTAACGTTTTACGTCTCACTCGACGCGAAATAGGTCATCTCGGAGACGTTGCTGCGCACTCCATAATCGTCATGCTGTTGGTCCGGTCCTATTACGAGTCTGATCGCAAAACTGATCTGTGACTGACTTGCTGGTCGATACTGGCACTGGATGTATACATCCTCATCACTCCCTCCTCTCTCCTCTCCCGTTGTCTGGTCCAGGCATAAATACGATCGCAACAGTCTGACCAATACTACGACCCCGTAGGCCTAAACGTCTTTTTGCTGTACAACACACGCTCCCAAACCACCTCGTCTACATGAAATGACAGTCTATAGCTTTAACCAATAAATGCCGAGGATCACATTGGCAGGGCTACAGCTCTGTTCGGTTCAGTTCTGTTCACTTCAGACATTTGGTGTTAGCGCGCTCTTGTGATCGAAGACGGTCACGATCACGCTCTGCGGAAGAATGCCATCAGTTCTCGACATAAACTCCAGCGAGAGTTCAGTGCTGCGGTCGAACAGAGGTAGGAACTTCCGGAAGCCAGTTGCAAATCGCACGGTCCGTAGACAGCAAAACTTCTTTGGTTTAACGACTATGTATTTTTATGTATACGCCCGGTTGTTATTTATAGGATTTTTGGTGGCTATTGATACTGAGTTACAGCTCGAATGAAGCTGAAGTATATCTAACTGCACTCGCCTCCGCCCGTTCTTCACGCCAGATTTCGTGACACCAGCGCGGACACGTGTTCTTTTCTATGCGTTCAGGTTGCCCATTACGCCGCGCATCAATTACAATTGCGCCTGTAGTCCTCCAGTTAGTTTGCGTAGGACAGCACTATATTACATAACATAACATAACATATTCGTTTAATCACAACTGTCAAACCGCAGGGGGGTGTACATCAGAATAAAATAATATGTAGGCCTAGCAATATACAAGTTAATAAACATCGTAATACAAAATTCAGTGATAAAATTACAGTCAGTTAATCGAGAGATACGGTCGGAAAGTGCTGGTAACGAAGCAGATGATAGGTTTTGCATTGATCTGAGAGCAATTAAGTAGGCCTGTGTGTACCGTAGACTGCAACTGCAATGATTTGTAGAGAGCAGCTGAAAATTAAGGACGGAAAAGAATGGACCGAAAAAAACAAAAGGGCTCAGCTGAAAAACAAGGCAGTCGTAGATAGCAGTCTTCGTCCGCGGTGCGCAGTTTGCTGCCGTTGTATACGCTGACAAAGTGAAATAACGTGGCTGCCTCTGGCGATTACGTTAGAAAATTATGAACAACTCTCGCTGTCAGTTTCACACAAACGTGCATGCCTTGCAACCGACTCTGTTGCGTACATGCAGCCTACGATTGAATGCATGAAAACACATCATCCAGAAAACCGGAAGTACATGGCGGACCGAGTAGGACCGCAGGCAGCATGCACGGGCAATTTCGTGAAGTATGGTCATTATAAACACTCGTTATTGAAATACTTGAGCGAACAGACAGACGTAGTCAAACGCAATGTCTGGTAATGACGCTGGTGCGATGAATACGTAGTCAAAGAAAGTAAGATGTCCTTGTGCGGTCGGCGTCAAACTCGTTCGACAGTCGCAACGGCGCCGGACGATCCCCGAGGACCACGAGTCATTCCCGAAACAAAACGCCCAAGCACCCTCGGGACAGTAGTCCCCCAGGGGGGTTCAAGGCAGAGCTTTTGGTGGGCGGCTGGAGACAAAGCCCCCATAATCCGAACAGTGCGAATGATTTTAATGCATTTACGCGATAATTACTTAACCCCCAGTGAAGATGCGAAGTATTGCGATCGGGTGTCCGCATGCATGTGTGTTTGTATTGGCTGTCTTTGCGCGCGCGTATCTCAAAAACCACGTGTCGAAACTTTACTGAATATCGTTCGCATGTTTTCTGTGGCCGTTGCTGGGTCTTCTTTGACCACAGTGCAATGTGTTATACGTACTTCCGGTTTTGCGGATGACGTCATGTTTGCACATAGTGTGGCTCTCTTTTGGCGAAATAAACAAACGAATAAATAAATAATTAGTTAAATAAGTAAATAAACAAATTAATAATTAAATAAATCAATCAGTAAGTATCTAAATAAATGAGTAAATAAATAAATAAATAGTCGACGCAAATAGGGCGTACGTTTGACTGATCAGGATAGAATGGATTGACGCCACTGGGGCAAAGTCTGGTACCCCCGATTGCCTTGTTCCAGCACCGAAAAACTGAACCGGTCGTCCATGTATCGATGGCGCTCGAGGGCTGCGGGTGGGTGGTGCAAGGTGGTACGGTCACGTACAGGGGGCGCCCTATACGTGACCGGGCCACGGGTAGGGGGGCGCCCCTTACGTGACTGCACCACCTTGCGTCCCCTTCCGCAGCCCCAAGGCGCCATCGATACACGGATGACAGTCATGTAAGGTTTGTTCAAACACATGAACCGAACTGAACTGAACTGACCTGTAACGAGTCGACCCAGTTACAGGACGCGTCACGACTCGTTCAATGGTCACGACTTGTTCGGCTGCAGCGAAACTAGGACGGTTGGTGCTCAGCGAGTTCTAAACACACGTACTCCAGACTCCAGTGCAGCTGTTCACGCGCGAACTCCAGTTAGCGAATCGTAGTTTAGTTCAGTTCGTGTGCTGTGAAAAAAAACCTTAACGAATCCAGCATGTGCTGAGTTCGAGTGCAAGGTTGAGCCATCTTAACGTAACAATAACTTCAACGTTTAGTACAATCAAGTGCATGGCAATGGTGCATCATTACAGTTTAGGCTATATAGGGCCTAGTGTTGTATTTCAAAAGTTTTATCTCGACACCATGGCTAAATTTATGCGCTCAAGTAGTGCAGTTTAATTCACGCTGGAACAGACAGAACGTGGAATTAAACAGGGACTCGATTTTACGATGGCTGAGTCCGAATCCGAGTCCGAATCTGTCGAAAATGGACTCACATCCGTCCGGACTCGAGTACCACGGTGTTGAAATCACTCGAAAGTGACTTTCTGGCGCTCCGAAAGTCAGCAAATGTTGAGTATATAGAAGAGTATGTGGGTGTGATGTGGTCGTGGCATCGAGCACCTTGATCGGACAGTAAGCAGGCCGCATCTTCGTACGGCATCAAGTGAACAGTCGGCCTATAGGCATACTAATGGTTTGTTGACGTTAAGTGCATGCGCCATGTGATGTTGACAAGAGCGGAGGAGTTCTCAGCTGTTGCAAACTCGGTGTTGACCTATTATTCATCGTGCTCAGTTCCAGCTCGAGCAAGGTTATGCTTACGCTCAACCGGTGATCCTTTTTATCAAATCTCGCAGCTGTATACGCGAACACTGGAGATTTTCTCTGTATCTGAAACTGACGACTCCCCTTTTTCGAAGCCTTTCTTTTTCGGAACGCGAAACCGAAAAACTTCAAATTTGGATCGCATGAAGACACCGCGACACGACGGTATTGGAACCGGGAGCGTTATGTTTTGGGGTTGTCCGTCCGTCTGTGCGTACGTGCGACGTACGTGCGTGCTCGGGTGGAAGCATTTTTTGACCGGGTTGCCGTCGATTTCTAGTTAGATTTTGCCCACGCACGAGTAAGCCGGTATGCAGCGAAAGATCGTTATGGCATGTCTACCTGGGGCCCGATTTACAAAATATCTTACGACAATCTTACGATTATCTTACGACAATGCCACAGTAACGATCGACCTACGAATGACGTCTAATTTACCAAACATCTTACGAAGAACGCGAGGCCTTTCCTAGGTACGATTTACTTGCGAAATCGTAAGATCGTCGGAGATAGTGTTCGTATATTAGTTTATACGATATTCCAATGAGAAACCTTAGCACGCTGTCAGTCACAATCGTAAGTCGATCGCACGACAAAGTTAAGATAATCGGACGATAAATCGTACGATAGACTATTTTGTCTATGGGGTGGCTCGGTAGCCGAGTGGTTAGCGTGCTGGACTCAGGCGCAGAAGGGCCCGGGTTCAAATCGCAGTCGCGATGCTGTCGGATAACAGTCTTAGGCAAACTGTTCACACCCATTGTGCCTCTGTTCACCAAGCAGCAAAATTTGTAGCAGCCCTCTTAAGGGTTGCGGGGGTAACTTCAGGCCTGGCGGAAAGTAATGGCAGCCTACCGCCGGGTTTATGACTCACGTCATCTGCAGGCTGACTGCCGAGAACCGGGATCAGCTCCGGAACCCTACGCTCGGCAATAGAGTATGGGCTATCTTTACCTTTTTAAAAACTATTTTGTAAATCGGGCCTCTGGATACTGACTAAATTCTACGAAGCATGGTGCGCGTGGCCGGCGGAGAGCATTAATTGACATATCCGTTTATACGTTGCTACGTTTGGTGCGTATCGTATTGCCGTTGGCACAGGTGTTCGCGCCGCGGTGATGTCACGCGTCAGTTTCGATATATAGGCCCAGGCCTACCGTAGATAATACGCACTAGATTTTCGAAGGTATGAGAGTTAAAACGGCTTCAAACAGCAAAACTTTTATTCTCGGTCATTCACTGTTATCGGTATATTGCTGTCATTCGATAAGACCACGTGCTTTATATTGATTTTGTGTTGTAACTATAGGATCTACAGGTGATGTCACGCGTCGGCGTTCTTCTGCTGCTGCTGCTGGTCAGCTGCCGGTCGCCTAGCAACGCCGTCGACGTCATCCACGCCCTCGACGCTGCTTCGCGCCACCCCGTTGCTCCGGCGGCCGCTGACGCCATCGGTCGTGTCGCCCGCGTCGGCCGCGGGAAAGCGGAAAGCAAAGCGAGCGTCGACGGCGACGACGAAAAAAGTCGTACGATGTGGTGCACGACGACGACGACCGAAAATAGGACAGTGTGGTTTACGACCACGATCAGAAGTGCATGGGATAATGTGGTATGTGACGACGACCAAAAGTAGGACGACATGGTGCACGAAGATAATCGGAAGTAAAACGAGGTGGTGTACGACCACGTCCAAAATTCCAATAATGCGGTGCATGACGACGACCAAAAAGCAGGAAGATGTGATACGTGAAGACGATCGAAAGTAGAACGATGTGGTCCAGGCAACGACCAAAAATAGGATAATGTGGCGCTCGACGACGACCAAAGTAAGACGTCGTGGTACTCAACAACGATTAAAGGTACATGTAGAACGATGTGATGTTCTACAACTACTAAAATTCTGATACGCTGTGGTGCACGACGACGATCAAAAGTAGGAAGATGTGATGTACGACGACGACGGCGACGACGACAAAGCGGTGCGACAGCAGCAGCAGCAACAACAACTTTACGCGGACGACGACAACACTGGACATCGTGGCGAGCAGGACGCCGCGTTGAAACGGAAGTGGGGAAAGTACAGCCTGCAGGCGTGGGGAAAGCGCCGGTGGACCGCAGCCAACAGCAGAGCGGCCTGGGGGAAACGACGACGGAACGACGACGCGGTGGACGACGTGCTGAGCGAGAACTGGGACCCGACGGCGGCGTGGAACAAGCGACGATGGAGCGCCAACAACGGCATGAGGGCGTGGGGCAAGCGGTCGCGGCGGCCGTACGCCGGCGGCGCACGGCCGAAGCGGAGCGCATCGCGGCGGCGGCGACGATGCTGCAGTCGTCGGGTCTAGGTCGTGGTCGTCGTGTAGCAGGTCGACGCTAGAGGATCGCCAGCAGTAGACGACGACGATCAGTGACGGTCAACGATGTTCGAGATGCTCTTGCGTGATGTTGCCACTGCAGGTTTCAGGCTTGCTGCTTCGACTGACACCTTTCGTGCAATCACTGCTCGAAATACACACACACACACACACACACACACAC
>Ga0126332_10000841_pt1 | contig 10585 bp, 4 predicted proteins | sample InaspJWI42metaG_FD_94482 | JGI IMG/M metagenome (GOLD analysis project Ga0126332, IMG submission 94482) | Marine gutless worms symbiont microbial communities from Oahu, Hawaii - Inanidrilus sp. 2 OAHU.JWI-42 metaG | ecosystem: Host-associated > Annelida > Digestive system > Unclassified | place...
CTGTCTGTCTGTCTGTCTGTCTGTCTGTCTGTCTGTCTGTCTGTCTGTCTGTCTGTCTGTCTGTCTGTCTGTCTGTCTGTCTGTCTGTCTGTCTGTCACACACTGTTATTGTCATTGTTTAACTCTGATCTGTCTTGACATCTCGTCCACCGGATTGTGCCATTTCTTTTTACTATTTGCAGATAATGATTGAATTTTTTGGTTGTTAGCGATCATGGTTAATGATTAATTAACAGTTGATTTCAGTTAAATGAGTAAATTTTGCATTTCTAGAAAAGTAGTTGTAGATGCCGATTTTCTAGTTTATACTCACAAAAAGTAAAAAAAAGATAGCGACAAGAACAGGAGATGATGGTGCTGACAGTTTTGGCAGTTCTATGATAGAATAATGAAGTCAAATGTTACAACAATTGCCAAATTACAGATGTACATGTACAACTGAGAGGAACTCATTTACAGTCCAGACACTTGGCTGCGGCAAATTCGATCAGACTGTGTTGAATCAGATCTGGCATTGAATTGAATCGGCTGAAACGTTTTCTTCTTTGGTAAGTCACCCGTCGCTAGTTTGGAGTCTGTTCTGATTACATCTGAAGTTCTCAGCTAATTTAAAACCCTGATTGTGTGTGTCCATGTGCCAGCCGTTCTATGGAGGTCGTCTGCACAAAGTGACTGGTGAGGTGAAAAGTCCATCCGGCGAGACGGTTCAGCGCATAGCGGGAGAATGGAATGCCAGTCTTGACTTCACCAGTGTCAATGTAACCACACCTACGCACTTTACGTATCTCGTCAGCTGACGGTAAATCTCCCGCAACTCTCGTTGTAAGCAGTGACAGTTACGGGAGTTTTGAAGTCAGCCGTCGATCTGTTTGCAACCGTTTGTCGGTGATTTTCTGATCTCATTAGTATCCAGCGTTTCACAGCACTGAATGGCCTGCACTGCGTAGGATACGAGTTGTTGTAAGACCATTTTCTTGTCCACAATTAAATGCAGTTTACATTATGTTATGACACAATACGTTGCATACACGGTTGGCGAAAAAAGCGGGGTCACAGACCCATGACCTTAATTCTGTCAAATCTTAACCGATTTAAAAAAAATTTACTGGACGATTCCTTAGTAAATTGGCAGTTAAATGGATATTAAAAATCCAACCGCGCCTCGCATATGTTGCTACACTACCTTGTGAAACATTATTGTCAGCAAAACAAGCCATCAACGACAAATTACAAGGTAGTGTAGGTACATATTTAAGGTGTGGTTGGGGTTGTTAATAACCAAATTAAAAAAGGTTTATTGTTGAGCGTGTGAGTGAATTTTTTTTAAATTGGTGAATATTTGTCAAAGTTACAAGCAAGAGCGTAGTTGTCTCACTTGCACACCTGGCCAACACACTGCTAAAAGACGAAGAAAGTGCACGAGACAGTCACGTTCTCGTCTGTAACTTTGCCAAATATTGACCGTATCCATACAAAGTACATTGACCAGTGCTGATGTGATAGTTGTGTGTGTGGTCGGTAGGGTCGTACGGTGACAGTAGACACCAGCTCATTGGCTGTTCACTGTAAGTGCTGTCGACCAATCAGCTTGCAGGACGCCGAGGAGTCGCGGCGTCTGTGGCGTCACGTCACTGACAGTCTACGTCACGACGACATTGACACTGCCACCGAACACAAGCGCATAGTGAGTTGACATTCATTGTAATGTAGCGTAAAATAGTTGAGTTTTGAGTGTCGTTCGTGGAGAGTCGCAACTCAACGACACTGTGTGAAATATGTCACACATGTGCAGTGCCTAAAAACATGTAAAAACAGCACGAACAAAAAGTGATAGCACTGTGTAAAGGTGTGGTTCAATAGCCGAGTGGTTAGCATGCTGGACTCGGGCAGAGAAGGGCCTGGGTTCAAATTGCAGCCACGACGCTGTCTGTAACAGTCTTAGGCAAACTGTTCACACCCATCGTGCCTCCGTTCACCAAGCAGAGAAATTGGTAGCAGCTCTCTTAAGGGTCGCTAGGGTAAGTGCGGTCCTGGCAGAAAGTAATGGCAGCCTACCGCCGGGTTTATGCCTCATGTCACCTGCAGGCTGACTGCCAAGAACTGGGATCAGCTCCCAAACCCTATGTTCGGTAATTGAGTATGGGCTACCTTTGCTTTTTTACTGTGTTAATTGGTGTGTTTTAGTTGTCGCACGTTGTAAGACGAGCGCGTTATTTTCATGACTTTTGTACATGCTACTGCATTTTCTCAGACTTGCATTTGGTTGACACAGATATGAAACATTTCTACTTGCTGTGTGCTTCATTTTGCATGCCGTTTGCCTAGTGATGCATCTTTCTTTGTGTTCTTGTTTGGCTGCTAGCAGTCCATTGCTGCATGCAGGGAGGTAAAGGTAATTTTTGCTAGCTAGACAATTGCATGGAAATTTTCACAGAAGCTTTTTGACGGAAAATTTCACGACGTTTCTGCAAAAGTTCCTTAATCTGTTAATTGTTTTGTTGTGTTAGTTGAGTATTACGCCACTTACAAGAAGTGGCGGAAAATTTCGATTAATATTTAAAAAATTACTTTTTATTGAAATTCTTATCCCAAATCTCTGCACATGCAGCAGTCATCTGCCAAGTTATTGATGATCGCTAACACTCGGCTGACATTGTATGTGTATGTGTGTGTGTTGTCAGCTGGAAGATGCACAGAGAGAGGGTGAGAGACTACGCAAGGAGTCAAAACAGCCATTCCCCACCAAGGTCTCTACACACTGCACGCACATTACCCTTACACAGCATTACTAACACTACCATTTTACAGCCAGCACGTTCCTTTTACAGCTTTTGCCAAGACCTGAAAACTTTTCTGTTCTCGTTTTAGCAGTGTATACGGCACGTTAGAGGGTTTGTGATTATATGTGCTATATAAGTCGACCACTGACATTGACATTGTACAAGACAACCTTCATTAGCCAGCGGTGCCAGTGCATTAACACACACATTTATCGGCCCTTCTTCCGGACTACCCGGGTGAGCCAGTACCAGAAGTGTAAAACCAATCTGGGTTTTACTGATGCAAGAGTTAGTGAGTGGCAGTGGCATCAGCTGGGCCATATGCAATTCTGCTGCACCTCGCTCCAGATAACCACGCCAGCACCCCACCACTCAGTTTTTACAGGCCGGATGCTCTTCCTACTGCCCAGCCAACCATGTCAAAGCACTGAAGGCAGTTGCAAGTGCATTCAGTAATGTAATAGTATGCTCTGTGTATGTGTCTGGCTGTGCACAGTTGTCGGTGCATTCAGTAATCTAATGCACTGTGTGTGTGTATATATGTGTGTCTGCAGTATTTCCGTCGTGTCGGTGACGAGTGGGTGTTTAAGACGCCACTGCAGCGGCATCAGATGACTCCGTCTGTCTGACCACTGCAAGCTGCCACTACCATTGCTCAGTTGTCACAGGCAGACAGCTCTCAGTACAGTGTCGCTACGGCACTAGTCACTGCTGCAGTAGGATGCATTGTGAGCCGTGTACAGTGTAGTAATTGGTGCCAGATTCCGTCTTGTTTTTCCTGCAGGCTGTCAGAGGTTCAGTTAGGGAGATCTGGCCTGACTTTGTGTTCTGCAGATAACCAGAAGAGATTCATGTAGGCAGTATTGCATGGAGCTCATTCCTATATGGTGCTGTGTGCTAGCGAGGTTGTTAGACCCAGTTAAGCCAGCATACGACCGATGTTGACTGGATGGCCAGCTCGTTAACAGCCAGCGCCTTAAGCCGACTGGGCCAGTATGCCAGCAGTCACTGTTTATTCCAGGCGTTTTTTTTGCAATTTCCCACCCCCAAAACTTACAGTTAACCCCCTCCCCCAAACGGCTGCCAAATTATGTGCTCTAAATCTTTCTTCTGGCTGGGACAGTGAATGAATTACAGATATATCACCGAAACTTTCTTTCAGTGGACAATGAATGCTGAAATTTATACGTCATTAAGCAATTAAAAGGGTGAAAATTTATGCACCAAAAGATGCACCAAAATATGCTTGGCGACCGGGCTCCGACGAGACCCAGTGTGGGAGCTTATGCACTCCCCCAGACACCATAGCTGCAATGGGGGGCCTACTTCTAAGGGAAAGGAGGGGAGGGGCTTACTTATAAGGGGAGGGGGAGCGGAGTGGAGGGGGCCTACTTCTGAGGGTGCAGAAGAGAGGAGAGCGGGGAAGGAAAGTGAGGGGAGGGAATCCCCCGAAGTCAAGGTAAGTAGAATAAACACTGGTCAGCAGTCCTGGTAGTACTAACAGTAGTATTGTAAATAGTGGTCTTCTGCAGATACCGTATTTTCATCATGATGGTTTTGGGCATCATGTGTACAGCTGGTGTGAGAAATTACAGCAACACTGGTTATTGGTAGAGCTGCAGATTAATCGCAGTTAACGTGAGATTGACGCATTAATTCATTAATCACGGTTAATTTTTTTAATTGCGATTAATTTTTACTCGTGGGTGAAACGTATTTTTTCGAAGTCTGGACTTATCGTCAGCAAAACCCGTGCTGCTGTCTCTCCTGCTATGTCAACAAACTTGTGTGCTTAAATAACTGGTTGGGCCTGTAATGACAGTAACCTCAAAGCCAGCATTTGAGATTGCATTCGAGTATTAGGTTGCGACTTTTGAGTGAAATGAACTGTGCTGTGGATGATAAATCATGATTAAAAATTTTAATCGCACTGCAGCCCTAGTTATTGGATTATGGTTTATTGGCTTTAATTTACTATTAATTCTCCGATTCAGCTTGCATTTGCGCCTGTATAGTCTGCTGATACGATGCTGTGCCTCTGTTATCGCAAGCAATAGCTGAACTTTGTGTGTACTTTCTTCAATGCGTCGCTGATAGCTTTCTGTATTTTCTTTCTCCAGTCTGTGTTGTTATATTGTGCGATTTTAATTGCTGCCTGCTTCTGTGTCATAGTTTCATTCATGGTTTGGACTTTCTAGGATCTGTTGCCGTCCATTTGTTATTTCTAGCTTAATTCTGCATATATTAACAATCATTGAACTTGAACCGCTAGCTGTGTCATAATTATAATGCCTCAGCCCATCCTATAGATGGTGCCAGAGGCAGTATGTTTTGGAGTTGTCTGTCCACCTGTGTGTGTGTCCAGGTGGAGGCATTCACTGACTTCGACTGACTTTGCTGTCGACTACTAATACTTCTAGTTTATTTTTTTAGAGTTTTATTTCCACTCCATTACTGGACAGAATGTGGCGGCAGGTTGTTCTAACGTTAGTGCTTAGTGTAGTAATTACATATTTTGCACTGGTCTGTAGGAATCTTGCTGTGTCATATTTGCTAACTTTTTTTCTGCAGCGACCTGTTTAAACAAAAGTGAAGTGGCCGCTGTTTCGTTGCCTGCAAAATTAAATATCATTCTTGCGAGCTGTGAAGTATCATGTCCTCTGTGCATGATTGTTCTATTGCTATCCAGTCAGGGTGGCCACAAACCTGGAATACTCAGGGATGTCTTTGAACATGGAAAACTCCGGCAATTCTCAGGGAATTCTGCGCAACCTCAGGGAAAAATTGTAGCAGAGTAGTTTTAGTCCGTCATTCGAGTATTTGTTTAAAACAGCTGTTGACTGGGTAAACAGTATCTGACATTGTCAGAGTGTGGTGATGACCTGTTATATTGCTGGAGTTGATGTAGAATGGCTCTTGATGAAGGTTATTATTACATTTACTTTTTGTTGCAATAACTTATGGAAAAGTAAGTTTATGGCTCTGGAAAAGCCTGGAAAACTCGGGGAATTTTTTTCTCCTACTTTGTGGCCACCCTGCCTGTGTAGTGAGCATTGATGCATGCAGTATCTAGCGAGTTTGAAACTGTCGATAAATCATAGTTGCCATTTCTCTGTTGAGAGTTCTGAGACTGTTACTGCTCTTATCATCGACGTTGCTGCTGTTGATGATGCAGACGTCAAACGCAGCTGACAAAAATAATGGTTTTTGTGGAATGTTGTTTGCTTTAACCGATAGCATTACAACTTTGCATTTTAATATAAAGTGTGTTCATTGCTGCAGTCTTATGTAAACGCTGCGTGCTTTTTTCATTCATTGGCAGTTTTTTGTTGATAATCAATTAGTCATGTGTGATTTGGAACTAGGAAGTTTTGGATCAGTCCATCTGCTGATAAAGATTGGTGACAGTTAACAGTGTAGTGCTTCAGTGCTTTGACGCTGTTGGTTGGGCGGCAAGAAGGGCATCCAGCCTATAAAAACTGAGCAGTGGGGTGCTGGCGTGGTTATCTGTCTGGAGCAAGGTGCAGACATGCATATGGGCCAGCCGATGCCACTGCCACTCACTGTCTTGCTTCAGTAAAATCCAGATTGGTTTTATACCTTTCTGGTACCGGCTTACCCGGGCAGTCCCGGACAAAGGGCTGTTAAGTGGGTGTAACCGTGTAGTGAAGAGTGAAGTCAGTTTAATGATTACTGTGCAACTATTTATGCTCCGTGTGCCAAGGACGATACTTGTTATATTCAAAACTTTCTGCTGAAGTTGTGTGGCTCTTTCCTGTGCCAGGAGCTAGCTGTATTTACATTGCATTCCAGTCTTAATGGCAAATGTTAACTCATTTGCCATTTTCCAAGCGCAGGCTTTACAAAGCTCAGATTCAAACTGCAGATGTAGCCTACCTTATACTGAGTCGACGTGAAATTTCATGAAGGACCACATATCGAGTCGGTCGGCCATTTATTTCTTTTGACTTACTGTACATCGAATGTTGTCTGTTTACACATTCCTTCTGTGTCGGTTTCTCTTTGTTTTGACATTTTTCAATACATTCTAGAGTCAGTGCACTCGTACTTTGTTCGTTTGTTTACTGGCAGAAGTGCCCTGGTCTGGATATGATACACAGTTTTTAAAGGATTTGAGGCCATAAGCTGTCAAGAATATTTGCACTATTTATTAAGTAAGTAAGTACTTTAATATACATGTGACAAATGCACATGCAACATGGAATGAAGTGTAAAAATGAACATAAAATTAATTATATAAAAGACATCTAAAGAGGAGTAGGCAATGGAGACAAAATAACAAAAGAACATAAAACACAGTTAATAGATGTCTCTGAATAACATTCTATAGATAGAGTTTTGTTTGGTAACAGCATTGCCATCTGTAGGTAATGTCAGCTTGTGTGTGCGTTGACGAATATTATAACCGATGTTTTTAGGTTGGGGCAAGAGGCAGTGCAGAACATGGTTGGGGTTGTACATGGATTAGGGCTGTAGAATTGGGTTACAATGAACTTGGCTTTAACAGTTTGAGAAGAAGAAACCTGGTAGGCTACATATTTCTTTAAAATGCCTTTCCCGTTCAGATATCCACACCCATATTCTCTCTAGCTCTACGAGAGTCCGTTTTATCCAGAAGGCATCTCGATTGGCTCATCCGCTTTTGCAAGGCTCACAGTGGTAACCATTTTTTCTTACTTACTTATATGCATCATAGAGTATTTAAAATCGATTACAAGACATTTATACATTCTAGGTGTGGAACATTTTAAAAGCTATAACTTTCTTAATTTGCAGCGTGCAAGCACGTTTCATGTACTGCACGTGAAGACAATGGATACTAGATACATATTACTATTTATGTGCACTTTGTGTGTTATATCGTCTGGCGTAAAGTCGTGGTTGTTCAGTAACACGCATAACGACGTTGACGCGGTTCGTGATGACTTGAGTCAGGCCGCCGACAGCGTGCGCCCGTCTAGTCCGTTTGAGATAAACACAGCTGATGATAAGTTTCTGCTGGAAGCAAGCATTGCTAGAGAATTGTCAGCGCTGGATGCTTGCCACCATCGTGTGGTATCAGAACTGGAGGGCCGATGCGGTGATTTAACAGAAGAAGAACTGGCCAAACTGTCAGTTCGTCTCTTCAACTGTCAAGCGGCTGTGGAAGAACGTCAGACGTATTCATGCACTTCTGATATGGCTATTGCTGACTGTACACGTGACATGGATTCAACTACGTGGAATGCTTATCAGGTATTGTCACTGCTACTGCGGCAGTAAGGTCAAATACTCTTTCTGACACCCAACCAACAGTGTCAAGGCACTGAAGGCACATGAAACTTGACTTTGAAACCTAAATTAAGTTTTAAACAGATGGTTGCTAACATTACTAACGTCATAATATATGTGGAATACAGTGTATTTGTATAGTTAATTCTATGTGCTTTACTGTAGTTTCAGTATTTTCCTTATCAGTTGGTTTTGATTTGTTTTTTAGAACAAAGTTGCGTTAACAGTTTCATATCTTTTGATGAATGCGTACATATTCTATCAAGAAATGTACAAGTTTTGTCTGGTTCATTCTTATCATATGTGGCAATACTTAATCCTTGTGAAAATTTCTGGATTTTTATAAACTGAGTTTTGAACTTGATGATGGCATTGTTGCAGATTGTGTCAAATCGTGCACGTTCTGTCTGTTATTCGATGAGGCAACAACACTTTCGTGCTCGTGCAGAACAAACTGTCAACAAACTTATGACATCTTCGGAGCAGCAGCTTCATACACTGGCCTCTATTTCAGAGACGCAGCAGCAGTTGAAATTCATGGCAGACAGTACCATAGAACAGCTGGAAACTGGGCATCGACAGATTGTGAATGATCAGCAGCAACTCAGGCAGGCACATCAGTCAATGAACTCACAGGTGTTGAGAAATCTGCATCATATTCAGCAGGAAAAAGAAGTTATCATTGCTGGTAATAAACTGCTGATCAGGAACACGGAGCAAATCCAGGAGAAGCTCGACAGTACATCGGAGCAGATGAGTGAGCAGGCTGATGTGCAGTTGGCAAGACACAAAGAGCTTCTGCATGACCTGACCCAGTTAGATACGCAAGCCAAAGATGTTTCGTCTAAGTTAGATGAGAGCATGATGGTCGTTGAGAAATTTCAGCGTAGCGTGATTGAACACCAGCAAGATGCCATTGAGAATCTGAAGCATATAAACAACACCGTGAACTTTGTTCTGTCACTGTTGAACAGCGTCCGTGATGTTGTGGAAGTGAAACTGGAGTGGATACTGCATGTGACTGGTGCCACTGACATTCGCATGGCAGTAATGTCAGTTGCTGCTACACACTTCTGCTATGCTGTAGTTGTTATGATTCTCTCCCTGTTACTTCGTGCAAAGTGGCACATCTGTTGCTTGCTGTTGACTTTTATACTGCTGAACGCGGCTGCAGAGTTGAGGTTTAACAGTGGCTTAGTGTTCACTCAACTAGCTGCTGTCATACTGGCTGTCAGCTTTGTGGCTTGCTTTATACCACGCTGCTGGGCCATTGCGTTTCACCATCCACCACCTGCGGAGCTTGTTGTGGCTGATAGGGCAAAGTGTGACCAGACTCTCAGCAGTGATGATATTAGTTACATTGTCAGAGCACTGGAACAGCTCTCTGCAGATTTCAAAAGAAGAATCTCTGGCTCTGATAAAGAAGAAGAAGAAGATATGGCAAATGTAAGAGTTGCTAGCTCGACTCCTACCCGGCGTCTGCCTGAACTTGGCTTCAGCAGTTTGAGTAATCGCAGTAAGTCATCAGCAGGATCGTCTCTACTGGACTACACGCCACCGCCGATAAGACGCCACGTGTTGCCTGTCACTCCTAGCAATCCACCACCGACGCCAGTCATCAACCAAGCTGCTTCACTGATGAATGCCAGCGGAATCTTGCAGCTGCCTCTGCTGGACTCAGCTGATGGTAGCAGATCCAGTTCTCCAGCAGGTAGTACACCATGCAGTGCCTCACTGCGCAGGAAGTCTCGTGCCAGCACCAGTCTCAACAGGTCGTTCAATCGTCCTCCGTGCATCGCGATGACTAAGTCTGGACAGGGCTGCAAGCTGCCAGCACAGGACGGCTCATCTTTCTGTCATCGTCACCAGCTCACTGAAATCAACTGACGTTTGTAGCACACGTTGTTGGTCGGCACACCATTATGTGATTTTAATGTGTGTTTTCAGTTGTCATTTTGACTTATATTGATATTCTTTACTTTGGAGAACAGAACTTTCATAAATTTTGCAGTATATAGCATGTGTGAAGTAATTTTTTAATTTGATATAATGATTATTTTTTATGTTTATCTTGTACTTGTTTTCATATCGTGTGATTACACAAAATCTGTGCACTTGTAACGATGAACTAATGTCTGTTTGTACAATGTACATGTATGCCAACCGGAACTTTTGAGACGTGCTTTCTTCCATGCCTCTGAACTATGAATGCTGAATATGCTGCAGAATGATAGTATAAAATTAATGAATTAGGAAATAATGTTTAAATCCTATTTAGAATGATATTGTTTCATAATGGAATGTTTAATGTTTGATCAAGCATGATGATTCCATGTTGTGATGGTGAAGTGTACGTCATTTGTTTCAGTCCTTATCATTCTAACTGTTGAAGCTGACTACATGTATGTGTTGGCTGTCAGTGTTTTGATTTGACTGCTGTCAGTGTCTGTGTTAATTAATTGGTGATAATGCTGTTACACTTCATGTTGAAATATTTGTAATTTGTACTTTCA
>Ga0126332_10000842_pt1 | contig 10585 bp, 10 predicted proteins | sample InaspJWI42metaG_FD_94482 | JGI IMG/M metagenome (GOLD analysis project Ga0126332, IMG submission 94482) | Marine gutless worms symbiont microbial communities from Oahu, Hawaii - Inanidrilus sp. 2 OAHU.JWI-42 metaG | ecosystem: Host-associated > Annelida > Digestive system > Unclassified...
CTAGTAACAGTCTTGATACATAATTCGGGTCACTTTGGGCCCCCTTTACCGTTTTGGGCCCCTGGGCCCCCGGCATTGCCGGGGCTGCCGATGGCTAGTTACGCCACTGTCTGCTGTAGATTTGTTGTAGACACCATAGGCGCCGACTTTTCTTTTCTCTTCCTAGGGCAAAGGACAAACTCCTCCCTCCTCTTCTCTCCCCTCCTCTTCCTCTTCTCTCCCCTTCCCATCCCATCCCCTCCTCTCTGCTCCCCTCCCTTTAGAAGTAGGCCCCCTAAATACAGCTACGGTGTCTGGGGGAGCGCTTTAAGCTCCCCCAGTGGGGTCTAGGGCGAAGCCCCAGCCAACAAACGATTTGATGCACACTGGAGGCAAAAAGTGCTGCTCTGGCAACAGCAGTTTTTGTTAATTTTCCTAGAAACAAATGTAATTTTCTGCACAAAACACAAGCTTGACATCGTACGGCGGGTTCAATTCCTCACAGGGCGGCGCCCTACGAGGAGTTTTTCTCATAGGGCAGTCGCCACCACTGCCCTATGGAAGTAGGCGCCTTCGGTGGACACAGCAGTTCGACAAATCCACAAGAGATCGAGGTAATAGAGTTTGGACCTAATTGGTGCAGGGTCTATGTAACGGTCGGGTGTCCGTCCGTCCGTACGTTCCGTCCGTCTGTCCCGTCGATAGCAGCCGCCTTTCAATGCGCCGGCGCCAGAGCGCTGCAGCAGCTCTGCCGCAGCCCGGGCGCTGGCGCTAGATATCAGCAGCAACGCGGCCAGCGTCATTGCTGTGATCCGACGAGGATCGACGCACACTTGCTATTTAGCCGTTGAACAGTTCTGAGTATTGTTTAATCGTTCTTTTATTGTGATCACCTTAGTGGTCCAGTTAGAGCAATCGGTTATGTCCGTGTGTCTGTTTGTCGTTTGGACGAAAGAACGTCCGACGTAGTGCTGATTTATCTTGACAAGTGTTTGGGTTCTATTCAAAGGTCAAGGTCACACGTCAGAGTTGACGGTCGCCAAAGGAAAATTGTTACAAAGGTGGTCGGTGCGACGTCGAGTGAGGGCTTTTTTTGGTTTCTTTAAAATGTTGGTAATGTTTTGATATGGCACGGAGACTACGTGTGTAGATAACACTGTTGACGAGAACTCCAGCGTCTTCTCCCTGATCCGAATGCGCTGGTTGCAGTCAGCAAAGGCAAAATCCTCCAGTTCTTAACTGGCTAACGCAGGTCCACTTGTATAATGGCTGCAAAACGGTGGTGGTTGTGGTGGTTTTAAAACTAGTACAGTTGTTGTAGGATGGCTCGGTAGCCGAGTGGTTAGCGTGCTGGACTCAGTGGGCCCGGGTTCAAATCGCCGTCGCGACGCTGTCTGGTAACAATCTTAGGCAAACCCGCTCGCATCCAGGCCTGGGGAAAGTAATGGCAGCCTACCGCCGGGTTTATGACTCACGTCACCTGCAGGCTGACTGCCAAAGAACCGGGATCAGCTCCGGAACCCTACGCTCGGCAATCGAGTATGGGCTACTTTTTTTACAGTCGTGCTTGCGCGAGAGACGGTTGAATGTTGTCGTTTGTCGATGTCTGCTTCAGTCCCGGCCTCATGTTCCTGATCGTGTCGCTGATCCTGACTGGACTCTTCTTCACAGGGCTTGTGCTGCTCGTGTCTGGATCATGGAAGAGTTTCCTCGGCAGGTAAACAACTCTCAACTTTCACTGCCAATCAATCAGTCAATCACTCGTCAATAATTCGTTTATTAAACAGCTGACAAGCCGCGACCATTGAACACCGTACACAGTATAAAATTACGTAAGATGGCCGTGAAAGTTAACAAAGCAATCATACACACGAAATGTAGCCATAATTGCATACACTGGCTGACTTCAGGGCTTGAAGAAATATAGTTAAAAATACAGTTAAAATACACCGGTGCTCGCTGCGGTGATTATAATACAGTATGCAATAGGACGGAAAGATTGGAGTTAGAGTTAGGATTAACTCAACTGATATACAGACTGGTGCCTACAGCCGCGTTGTTTGAATAACATTCTCATCAGGAACTTTTTATTTTTCCGTCTAGAAAATAACAGCAGCCTTCGGTGTCAGTGTATCAGTGCCTCTGTTAGTCGGGTAATTTAAAACGGCAAAATCGCATCGCTGTAATAAGGGCCAAGCAGGTCGTCACGTACGCCTATTCGGAGGCTCCGCGTTCTAAGAGACAGACATTTTTCCTAATATCATCCATAGAAAGGTAAAGGTAGCCCATACTCGATTACCGAGCGTAGGGTTCCGGAGCTGATCCCGGTTCTTGGCAGCCAGCCTGCAGGTGACGTGAGTCATAAACCCGGCGGTAGGCAGCCATTACTTTCCAGCTGCGATTTGAACCCAGGCCCTTCTGCGCCATAGAAGGTAACGCTGAATAATGGAAATAATAGACGGGAAGCAATGACCAGGGCCCCTACCTTTCATTTCATTGGACAGGGTCCCCGTTTGTGAATATGACACTGCGTCTAACGCGCTTCAGTAAGGGCCTATAAGTAGCAGCAACAATGCCGTACAAGTAACATTGAACTATAAGTGGTCTACCGCTATTTTTCCCAGTCCACCACTCCTGACTAGCTTGACTTGTGTGTTGATTTGTTGCAGACGAGATAAACATTTGCAGTAAGTACAAGTTTCTTCCATTGTGTATCCGCGGAACATCCATCTTCTACATATGAATTTTGTTGGCTTTTGTTTGACTGAACCGAACGGTCTGTTAATACGGCACTGCGGCGACGTTGCGATACGCCATGTACTTCCGGTTTTGTGGATGATGGCACGTTCACACGTAAGGCGACGCGAGAGGGGCGTATGCTCAACGTGACTCACCACGTGCAGCACGGATTCGATGCGGCTACGAATTCGGCGAATACTCGGTAGATCACCGCGGGGCGGCAGCAGCGGGGGCGAAGGCTGATGTCGACGATTGCCTTGTTTGTCAGGAAGTCAAGCAGGAGCGATGAGGACGGCCCGTTCCTGCTGCAGAGGGATAGCTCTACCCCGTCGTACTACAGGTACAGACCCCCGCGTCGCCACTCGCCCCCCCCCCCAACCCCAACCCAACCCCCTCTCCACTTGTGCTTCCCTCGCCGATCCTCGCATGGCTTCACTGACGGGGCGTGACTGATCAGTGTATCGGCATATCGGCCGCTATTGGCGTTCAAATCATAGGAAACCAACGACGCCCTTAAAACTAGTGGCAAATACGCCGCTGCACCAACCCTTACTCCCAACACTAACAGTAGTGGCAATAGAAGAGTTCTGGGGCCCGATTTACCAAATATCTTACGACAATCTTACGATTATCTTACGATAAAGCCGAAGTTACGATCGACTTACGACGGATGTCTAATTTATCAAACATCTTACGGAGAACGCAAGGCTTTTCTTAGGTACGATTTACTGGCGAAATCATAAGATCGTCTGAGACAGTGTTCGTAAATTGTTTTACGATATTCACAAGAGAAATCTTGGCACGTTGTAATTTGCTATCGTAAGTCGATCTTACAATAAGGTTGAGATAATCGTGTGATAAATCGTAAGATATTTTGTAAATCGGGCCCCTGCTCTATACTTCCAAATACTGACCCTAAACCTCCTAAAAATAATTTTTACCACTTCTGCGCGAATAGCGCGCTGTTCGCAGCCGGGGATAAACATACAGCAAACGACATGTTGTGTCTAGGAATGTCGTTCGTTGATTTCCTATGTTTTGAACGCCGATAGCGGCCGATAGACCGATATTTGGATTAGTCACGCCGTCACTGACGTGCACACCTGCATGACGTCACTGTAACCTGCGCGTCCCGTTAAAGTAAAGTAAAGTAAAGTATACGGATATAGCAGTTCGCAGTCTAACCTGCCACACCGCTACGGGAACTCACATGCCACATGGGATCACACAGTGTTACCTGCCAACCGACAGAGCTGACATTCCCGCCTTTACCCCAGCCGAAGCTGGTACTCGATTCAGCGACCCTGGAGGCTGAGTTGACCTAGTTGGCTTGTTACATAACGAGATGGTATACCCGCCCGAAGACGGTCACCCATCCAAGTACTAACCAGGCCTGGCGAGCGTTAACTTCGTTCATGCGACGAACTCCGCTAACCACTATGCCACGCTGCCAACGCGTTATCCACTTGTGCCCTCTTGGTGCTTCATATGGCTCACGCTAGTATATTGCCGAGCGATTACTGCACGATACCCATAGCGCGTACATAGGATCTTTAGTCGACCGCTTCAGTGGCTGTGTAGAGCGATCGGTCGTGTGTGTGTGTCTGCATAGGTGTATGCGTGTGTGCAGACGGTAACTTTCAAACAAAATGACCTTCTAGCCTATCTATGTCTTAGCACAATTTTTATTTTGACTGCGTAGGTCTAGTTTGTTTGTAGGCGAAGGTCGTATAGTCAGGGTTCGAGGCCACAGGAGCAGAATTTTCCATTTTCGGCTGAAATGGAAAAAGGCGGATTGGGAAAACCGGCGACAGCCTGCTGAGATGGCCGCACGCAACGATAAAGCAGACCTATTATTGGAAACTGCCGTTACCCTGTCGTTGGTCGCTACTCGTCTGACGGCAACCGAAGGAGAGCGAATAAGCATCCATATACATAGGATGACAGTTACGTAATTTCGTCTCGTATCTATAATTATGCCAGCCGGTTTTCGCCGCCGTATATAGTTAAAACTCCGAAATATGCTGGTTACTGTAATAGCGCTTAAATGCGCTTTATTGGTAAGCCAGTGGTCGTATGGACATTTTCATAAACTAACTGATTCAATATGTGCGGCGAACAACTCCAAAAATTTCTTTCGCCTTTTAACTCCACACATCATGCCAGGTTATACCCACAACGTGGCGATCGTATCGTGACCACAGATTCTGTGACGTGACTTCACCCTATGTATTGGGACAACAAATCTGGTGCACTGCTTCGCTGGAACACTGTTGCTTTGTTGTTCGTTTGTATCAAAAAGCAGTGCGAGTAAAGCTGCACGTTATCGCTTAGCATCATTGCTTTAAAGCGCGCATTTGCTTATGCTGTGGGCCCAGTGGCGTATAGCAATGCGGTGGGCAGGTTGGGCAAAGTCCAGGGGCCCCGAGTTCCAGGCAAAATATTTTTTTTATAAAATAACTTTCCCGTTACAGTTGCTGAGGACGGCAGCGTTGCGTAGAGCATTCTGGGCATCAGTTTAACGACTGGATAGTCGTGTTACCATGTAGGCAGTCGAGGCAGTTGGTGCATGGATCTCCCGAATAACGCAGACATTGTATTGTCACCTGCACAAAACTTGCAAGTAATCACAATTCACAACTGTTTATGTTACCTGGGCGTATTTGTGCACGTGAGTGAAACTTTTAACAGATTTGTGAATTCCGCCCGGACCCGCTGGGGAGCTATAGCGCTCCCCAGACCCTCTAGCCGCTATAAGGGGGAAGGGAGGTAGGGATTGAAGGGGAAGGAAAGGGTTGGGAATAGGGAGGGGAAGGGGAGGGAAGGGGAGGAAAGGGAAGGACGTGAAGGGGTAGAGATGATTGGGAAGGGAGAGGGAGATATAGAAAGGGGGAAGGAGATGAAGGGGGATGAAGCGGAAAGGGGAGAGAGGGTAGAGAAAATGGGAGGGCTCGACTTGGATATTTGTCCAGGACTCCAGAGGCCCTCGGTTCCTAGTCACGCCACTGTGTAGGCCTCGCCGCATTGTGACTGGTTGTTTTCATACGCCTTATAAGTTCAACTTCACTTACTTACTTACTTACTTACTTACTTATCAGTGTGGTTTTTTTGCTGGCCGTGAGTTTGTTGTGTGTGTGTGTGTGTGATGAACCGTGTCCAGTTTTCTGCCGGGCATGCGCGGCACGATGAATGAGCAAATGGCGCTGAAGCATGCGCCATCAGGCTCGGCTGCGGTACGTCACTCTCTCTAGATCTACCTCTACATCATGGCTTCGGATGTGGGATTTTTGACGAGGGGTGCCCAGGGGTCGTTAGACTGTTAAAGGCAGGAGCACCACTGCAGGAAAGTCCGTGGGTATATACTCCCTGCGAAAGCTTTAAAATTTAGTTTTAAGTGGACCGAGAGAGACACATTAAAGTGAGGAAGGAAAGGTTGGTTTCGTTCTGTTCTTTAGCCGTCCTCGATCTGAAGGTTGGCCACACCATATTGACGTACTTTCTTCATTTATCTCTGTCCTCTGTCATTCTGATTGACTCTTCCATAGAGAGTCCTGTCCACGTCTTGATGTTGTCCATCCAGGCCGTGCGTGGTCTTCCTCGCCTGCGTGCACCTGGTATTGTTCCTTGCATTATCTCTTTCTCCAGGTAGGCCAAGTCCCTTGTTTCCTCATGGTGTAAGCATAGTATGCTGGCTTCCTTGCTTTGACGGCGTCTAACAGTTCCCTCTTTACTCCAGCTTTGTTAAGAACCCACTTATTTGTTTTCTTTGCAGTCCATGAACCCGCAGAGGCGTCAAGACGTGTTTCTTAATTATTCTTTCTGAGAGTCCAGCTTTCACAGCCGTATGTTGCTATAGGCCACACTAGCGCTTTCATTAGTCGTATCTTCGTTGAAATCGGCATTCTATGACTTTTCCATATTTTCTACAGGGATGCCCCGATCGCCTGTCCTCTGTTTAACCTGGTACTGAATTCCGTCGTACACTCACCATCGGCTGTAATCAGGGACGCAAGGTACGTGAATGTATCCACCTGGTAGAGGAGGCCCCTATAACCCATCTGCTGGATCCATTCTTGATCTGTTTAATACTGTGTCCTTTTCTTGTTTCCAGTTGTTGGTTTTTTTGTCAGACAATACATACGATTGGGTATTTTTACATGTGCGCAAAGTCGACTGCCAGCTAGCCATCAGCAGCTTAATGTAACAACTAGGCCTATAACACTGCATTTTTGCTACTACTAGGCCAACCCCTATGATTAATATATACTGACAGTAATAATAATGATAACATCTGTTCGTTTTTCTATCTGACTAACTCATTTTCACACATGACTAATTATTCGCGTGATCGACAGTTATTCTTGTCCTCCTGCGTGTTTGTTGCAGGAAAGTATGTTGGCTCCACCAGTGGTAAGAATACGTTACTGGCGATTTGCTGTATAATTTACGGTTTTAGTAATGTTAAAAAACGGTTAAAAAATTACACTGATGGATAGATGACATTAATAAATAACAGTAAATGTGGTTTTAAAAATAATAGTGTTGAACGAATGCATCTCCGTTCGCCAAATTCTTGACAGAAGTTTAAAAAATTAACTAAAAATCATACGTTAAGCTAGTGTTTGGTCATAGGACAAAACAGATGAAGCACGGTCGTTCGTGCGACATTCAAATAATTATGATGACCATATTTGAATGTCACACTCACTACCGTGCATATTGACCAGTTGTTTATCTCTTCCGCAGCCTCCAACAACGCACGACATTGGTGTTGTTGTGTACTAGTATAACAGCGAGATGAATCACCAGAACAGCAGCAGCAACATGGCTTGTCTCAACGACTCCAGCCTCTGAAACAGTGACGTCATGTGCTAGTGATGATGTTGATGATGATGATGATGATGATGGAGATGGACGAAATAACACGCTGACACTGCGTGTAGCTAATTAATCTATCGGCGATATCGGTCTATCGCATGGGCGTCCAACACATAGGGGCAAATGGGGTCAGCTGACCCCCCTGGAAAAATGGATGAAAAATTAAAAAGCGAACACACGCAAAAGAGCAGTTTTCTGAATATTTTGAAAGCAGGTTTAGAGAATGGCGCTATGCTGACCACATATTTATTCAGATATACTTCAGAATGCACCATTTCGTAGTCAAATTTTCAAAATGTTCTTCGCTTCAGGCGGCAAAGGGGCATTGACCCCCCTAACAAAAATCCTGCGGACCCCCCTGGTCTGTCGGCTGATTCTAACCGATACGCTGCTGCGACAACAGTCCCGAACCCTAAACCCTAATTTTTCATAATCAGTTTTGCGCAGACAGTACGCCTTTCGCGACCGGAAATAAACGTACTGCAGATGACGTCAAATTTTAACGATCATGTAAGTGATGTCCTATTACTTGAATGCCGGCAGCGCCGATTGGCCGATCCGTTAGTTAGCTACACCGCTGACCTACAGACACGCTTTTGCTCTTCTTTCTCTCGCACAACCGTCGTTTGCTATTCGCCGTTTCCTAGCTACGAGTATCAGCTGTCGCAGATGGACCCGCGCGACGCGCTGCCTCGCGTGCTTCGTGCTGTACACTCTCGGCGTGGTCAACTGGCCGAGGCCGCCATAGGCGCAACTTTGTATGTGACGATGGTGACTTGCAATTTTACGCACAACGCTGCAACTGTAAGCTCACGTCACGGCAAGAAGTTTCAACAGTTAACATTGCGTCAGTAATATGCAGAAAATGCGATAGCGGCTGGGGCTCCGCCCCGGACCCCGCTGGGGGAGCTCATGACGCTCCCCCAGACCCCGTAGTCGGCTGGGGAGCGGACACCCCTCCCTATACCCCACCCCACTCGGCGTCTTTGGCGCCTCGATTCTCGCGCCTTCGGCGCCTCGATCGTCGTGCCCCCCTGACCGCAAATCCTGGCGACGCCACTGGTCACCACCACTTTTTAAGGTAAAGTTGCGCCAGTGGAGGCCGCCGATATTATCAGCTCGATTCGACGGACGACGGTATCGCCAGTTTATCATGCACACTGAGCGTCGATCCATGTTTGTCGTGCTCAGTTGACAACACTTTGCGACGATCGACGTGCTGTGGTGAAATGTTGTAAGTCCAGAATTTGGGACTGAGTTCCAGAGGGAAGTCCCTTATTTTGGAGATACCCGCATTTTCTCATAACACAGCGAGGGGAGGCTGATTGAAGTTTCCGTGCCAAAAAAACCAGCTTATCCGTCTAGCCGTTTCGACAGAAACTGTTAACAGAGAAACAGACACACTGACCCAGACAGACACTGGGCGACAGCTAACGCCGCGTTAGCCTGGCGTCGCGCGGGTAAAATCGTCGCAGCTTCTCAGTTTCAGGGACGAAAACTGTAGGCCCTATAACTTCTGCTTAATTACACCAGTTAGCCTACTCAACGTAGGTTATATAGACAGAACGGGGGTGTTAGGGGGGACAATGCCACCATTCGATAGAGCGCATACGACTTCCTGTTCGACTTTAATAGAAACTATGTGTCTATATTTTACCGTTTTCGAGATATAGCCGGTTATTTGCCGAAAGTCTCCGATTTTGACCCACCCCACCTGCATTTGGCGTCCCCATACGGGTTGCCCCGGTAAAATTTCGCGGAGATTTTTGGCGTCAGAAAACTAGAGTCCCTGAGTCCCTGTGCTATCGTGTGGTGTTGTTTGTGTGATCTTACGTTTAGCCGTTTTAGTAGAACACGGACTTGTGACAGACAGACGGACTGACACAGGCCTATGGCTAGTACCGCGTTATCATCGCGCAGTAATAACGGTAAAAGATACACACATAGTTTCTATTAAAGTCGAATAGGAAGTCGTATGCGCTCTATCACCCACTCTTTCTTTCATTCCAGAATCCAGACTTAAAACCTGCCTTTTCTGCAAATCCTTCGCACTGCAGCCTTTCTTTTTCTTCTTCAGGACTGACTAGGGCCTACATGATTCCCCATACTTATACTGCTACTTCTGAGCATATCCGTTTTTTACTTTTTAGTTTTTTTCCGTTTTGCAATTTTTAGTTGTTGGTTCTGTGCGGTACATTAAGCTGACTCATCTCGGCTTTCGAGCGCACGTTAAAATAGCATCTCGTATCGTGTCGTATCGTATCGCGTAATTACTCGTGCTGCCACCTTGTGAACGCGTGCATAAAATTGCATTGATATATTTCAAAATAATTTCACGTTAATTATGCAAATACAGTGGAAAACTGAGGTATACATTCCAAATGTACATTAAATTTGACATCATTCGGAGGTGAGATTCTGGATCATTATTGAGTCTATTGAAATGTGTACTTTTACAAAAACTACCAATAAGATTAAAAATCAAGTGAATTATAAGCAATTTTATAACTGTGTCATCCCGCAACGTCAAACTTTACAGTTTGATAGCGTGATTGAGTTTTTAGACGTTCGAACTCATGAACTCGGCGTGAAGTAAGCTTACTTCGGTTAGCCCTCCCACCAAACCGTTCATATTTTTGTTCATATTCAACTGAGGCAGGCTAGACAGAACGGAGGTGTTGTTATCCCCGCGAAAGCTTTCGCGAGGGATTATGTAATCACCGTCGTTGGTTTGTCTGTTTGTTTGTTTGTTTGTTTGTTAACGATAACTAAATAAAACGTGGACGGATCTGGACGAAATTTTTTGGAAAGGTTCCTAGGGGGGAAAGCAAGCCCAAGTTCGTTTTCGGTTACGATCGCTAGCCGTGTGTGGAAGTTACTGTCCAAAAACGCCGTAAACCGGGGATTTTTTCCAATGTAAACAAACCAACAAATCACTTGACGCATAATAAATAAGTAATAGGCCTACATTCTTAACTCAACTCACCCA
>Ga0126332_10000843_pt1 | contig 10578 bp, 4 predicted proteins | sample InaspJWI42metaG_FD_94482 | JGI IMG/M metagenome (GOLD analysis project Ga0126332, IMG submission 94482) | Marine gutless worms symbiont microbial communities from Oahu, Hawaii - Inanidrilus sp. 2 OAHU.JWI-42 metaG | ecosystem: Host-associated > Annelida > Digestive system > Unclassified | place...
GTCCGCGACAACAACTCGACTACGCCAGGCCGCTGTGGCTCGCACGTACCCATCCATGCATGGGCGGCCTCTAGCGATCATCGCGCTAACTACTACTAGTAGGCTTATTAGTTTGTCACAACAACGTTCATTGAGAATGGGTTCGAGAAGATACTGAAGACTGGTGTCTTCCTACCTAACTGCTGCATACGAGACCATTTGGCACATTGGCTTCCTTTATCAACTGTCCAAGTGCCTGCCTTTCTAGTGCATTCAGACAGTGGTACTGCTGCTGCAAAACCACCGTTTCCTGGTCCATGTGGGAGACGATGTCATTTCCTGGCGAAGGCAGGCAAAGAGTTTGCCCCAGGGCTCTGTCCTACTCCGACATTGTTCAGCCTACATACCAATGACCTTCCTGTCACACATAGCCACAAGGTTATCTGTGCCGATGACATTTGCTGTGCGGAAACTTTCTCTGAGATAGAGTGCACTCTGACAGTTGATACAGCCGATCTTGCCCATCTTGCCAAACACTGTCAGCTGTGGCGTCTGAAACCCGGCATGTCCAAGGCTGTGACAAGTGTTTTCCACCTGCATAACAACAGGTCACGCTGTGAACTGAATGTTCACATGGATGGTCAACGTCTGAAGCACGACCTGTACCCAGTGTATCTTGATTTCACTAGATCGGACCCTTTCATACAGGGAACAGCTGTCATGTAGTGCAGCGAAGCTAAAGAGCAGGAACAACCTGATCACGAAACTCGCTGGTACTTCACGGGGTGCCAGCACAAGCACCCTCCGCACATCAGCCTTGGCTCTATGCTACTCAGTCGCAGAATACTGCAACCCAGTGTGGGCTAGATCCAGCTACACAGATCTCGTCGACACCCTACTTCATAGTGCAGTGCGCCTGATTTCAGGCTGCCTGCAACCCACGCAGCTCTCATGGCTGCCAGTGCTCAGCAATGTTGCACCTCCTTCTCTGCCTCATAAAGTGGCAACTGACAGTATGCTTCAAATCGTCAAAGCCCATCCAAATTGGCCTCTGTTTGCTGATGTCTTTGAGCATCCACCTCCATGGCTTGCATCTTGACACCCAACATGGTCAGACATGACATCTGTCGAGTCGACATGGTTATGCAGTGGAGACAGGACTGATCGTCGGCTTCTGTGGTCAACTACACTATTGTTACCAACCCTACTATCTGACAGCCAGGTTTCAATCTCCCTTATTATACATGGTCTCTGATGAACCGTTTCTGGACAAATCAAGGCCCATGTCTTGCTTTCTTGCACAAATGGGTCTCGCCCAATTACCTTCTTGTGATTATGACCAGCGACAAACCATGAACCACATTGTCGACACATGCCCATTAACAGAATTTGAAGGTGGACTGAATCTACTCCACAAAGTGGAAGATGACGCAGTCATATGGCTGCAATCTGTAGTGACTGCAGCACTCGCAAAATAAATAATGTGGTAAAGTAAGTAAGTAAGTAAAGTAAGACGGATATAGCAGTTTGCTAAGTCACCACACCGCTACGGGAACTCACATGCCATATGGGATCACACAGTGTTACCTGCCACCTGGCAGAGGTGACATTTCCGCCTTTACCCCACCAAAGCGGATACTCTATTTAGCAACCCCGGAGGGATGCAAGGCTGACTAGGCAATGCGAATAGGGTGTATCTCAAAATGATTCACCAGGGGTAGCAAGACTGCTGTGTCTTACAACTGTGATACTTTGTGCAGCCATGTGCATTAAATATTTTCACTGCATGCTTTGATACTGTTAGTTGAATGACGGGAAGGGTGTCTGGCCTGTGGTAACCTTTACACATGTGCCAGTAATTATCCTCAGAGATTTTCTTTTACAACAAGCTGAGGAACAGAATCAAAGGGTGTTTACCTGGAAAATGACTATGAAACAGTGTTTCTTCTGTGTTTGCATAAAGCATAAACTACAGTAAAGCATTTTTTCTTACTAAGTGCATTAAAGATAGATAGACCCGTATAACGGCCCTTTTTCTGGGACTACCCGGGTGAGCTGGTGCCGGAAAGGTAAAACCAATCTGGATTTTACTGAAGCAAGAGACAGTGAGTGGCAGTGGCATCTGCTGGGCCATATGCAAGTCTGCACCTCGCTCCAGACAGATAACTATGCCAGCACCCCACCTGTCAGTTTTTTACAGGCCGGATGCTGTTCCTGTCGCCCAACCAACAGCGTCTAAGCACTGAAGGAACATTTTAGTGCACACTAAGTGCATTAAAATTGTGTTTTATTGTGACTCTGACTCCAGTAGATGGAGCCAGATTATGTTTTTGCCTTTCCAGCTGTCTGTGCGTCCATGTGTGTGTGCGTGTGTGTGGCAGAGCATGCCCAACCAGCTTTTTGTCGACTTCTAGTTTATTAAATGCGTTAAAGCTCTATGTTTGTGATTGTGAACAGATCCACTTGCATCTATTGCTCACAGTTTACCAGTGCAGAGATCTTCTCATGAACCAGATTTGGTACGCTCTTATATGCTCATTTCTTGTCATGTGATGGAGATGCTGTTGGTGATGGTGGCCTGGTGGGATTGTATACCAACACTAAAATGGATGTTTCATTTCTTAAGGATGGTTGTAAACTAGAGCCAGATTGTTTGCATTCTGTAGATGCCATATGGCCTCTCCTGGCACTTTAGTAACTGAAGTGACATTAAACAGTTTAAGCCCCCATTTTCAAGTTGTTTGTTTACGTCCATTACATGTAAATTAATGTCAAGAGAGGAAAATTGTAAAATCTAACGCAAACATTTGATGAGTAAATGTATAACAGCACAGTCTCTTTGCAGTCAGTAATATTTTAAACGGTAATTTGCGTTCAGTGCTTTGACGCTGTTGGTTGGGCGGCAGGAAGGGCATCCGGCCTGTAAAAAAACGGAGTGGTGGGGTGCTGGCATGGTTGTCTGTCTGGAGCGCAGTGCAGACTTGCATATGGCCCAGATGATGCCACTGCCACTCACTGTCTCTTGCTTCACTAAAATCCAGATTGGTTTTACCTTTCTGGTACCGGATCACCCGGGTAGTCCCGGACATAGGGCCATTAAACGTGTGTGTGTGTGTACCGGATCACCTGGGTAGCCCCGGAAAAAGGGCCGTTAAATGTGTGTGTGTGTGTAATTTGTCCGAGAGTACACACACACACACGTTTAACGGCCCGTTTTCTGGGACTACCCAGGTGAGCCGGTACCAGATAGGTAAAACCATTCCGGATTTTACTGAAGCAAGAGACGGTGAGTGGCAGTGGCATCAGCTGAACCATATGCAAGTCTGCACCTTGCTTTAGACAGATAACCACGCCAGCACCCCACCACTCGGTTTTTACAGGCCGGATGCTCTTCCTGCCGCCCAACCAGCAGTGCCAAAGCAGCAGGAAAGTCATTGTGCCAGAGTAATGGTCATAAAGAAGTTATTTATTGTTGTTTTGCAGTGTACTATACAGTAGAAACATATCTGTGCAATGCAGCTTCATATGTGACAGGTTACTTGGAAGGAGCCAACAAGAAGTTCATCTGAGGTTGTTAAAGTGCCTGGTGTACACAGTCGGAGATCTTCTGGGTCAGCTGGGCCGTCAAAAGCTGCACTTGTTGATACTGAGAACAAAGTAGGGTCTGAGAGGCAAGATCCAGCAACTGAAACTGGTGTGTGTAACTTATCAAGCCCAAAGAACGCCGCTGTTGAGATACCACCCCTTAGTGGCCAGTATGAGACTAATAAAAGCCCAGCTGTGGTTTCAGTGCTTAAAGTTGATGCCCAGAATTCACCTATTCGGTTTGACAGCCCAGTGACAGAAACTGGTGTCTGTACTTTGTCAAGCTTCCAGAACACTGCTGTTGAAACTTCACCTGTTAAAGTCCAACACTCTAACACTGATGAATATCCTATTGAGGTTTCAGAACCAACGGTCAGTGATCACATTCTTCACAATGTTCAGAATTCACCAGTTTATTCTGAGGCGACAACAATATTGCTGGAGTCAGCAACTGAAACTGGTGGCTGTACCACTACCAAATCAAGCCCTCGGCACACCACTGACGAGCTGTCGCCTGGTAAAGCCCAACACTCTGAGTCTAATGAATGTCCTGTTCACGTTTCAGAACCCGTGATCAATGCCGAGAATTTACATGTTCATTCTGACACCTGGACGTCAAGGCTGGAAATAGTGACAGAAACTGGCGGCTGTATCACATCAAGCGCTCGGAACACTACGGATGAAATTTCTCGTCATAAAGCTCACTGCTTCAAGATTACCGAACATTCCATTGCAGTCTCGGAGCTCATGGTGAATACCGAGAATTCACCTGTTCATTCTGAGAGCCAAGCGCCACGACCAAGGTTACTAGGTGAAACTGCTGGCTGTATGGTCTCAAACGCTCAGAACACTGCTGATGAAATTTCATGTTGTAAAGCCCAGTGCTCTGGGACAGATGAATCGCCAGTCAAAGTTTCAGTTCTGGTGGTCGATGCACAGAATTCACCAGTTCATTCTGAGACATCGCCATCAAGGCTGGAATCAGTAACTGAAACCAATGGCTGTATGGTCTTAAACCCTGGGAACACTACTGTTGAAATTTCACCTGGTAAAGCCCACTGCTTCAAAACAGGTGAACCGTCGACTGAAGTTCCAGATGCCCAGGATTTACCTATTTATTCTGAGACATCACCGTCAAGGCTGGAATCAGTAACTAAAACCGATGGCTGTATGGTCTCAAACCCTGAGAACACCACTGTTGAAATTTCACCTGGTAAAGCCCACTGCTTCATAACAGGTGAACCATCGACTGAAGTTCCAGATGCCCAGAATTTCCCTGTTTATTCCGAGACATCACCGTCAAGGCTGGAATCAGTAACTGAAGCTGATGGCTGTACCAAATCAGACCCTGAAAACACCACTGATGAAATTCCGCCTGATCGTTCCGAGACAGATGAACCACCAGTTCTCGTGGTTGATGCCCAGAATGCACCTATTCACTATTTTGCGAGCGTAGATGTAGGTTCCAGTACAGTACGACAACCAGCCTCCCATGCAGTGGCATCACACAGCGATAGTCAGCTGATGGACACTGCAAACTGCTCGGTACAGACTTCTGCGCACATGGTTGACCACAGTTGCTCACCGCTGCCTTGCACAGCGACATGCAGTGTTGGTTGTTCACCACTTGTGGCCAAAACCGAAACTGCAACATCTCCGATTCGGTTTTTCCCAAGCATTGAATGTTCAATGCAGACCGAGCCATGGATGATTAATGTTGGGTGTTCACCAATGATGCCGTCGCGATGTGCACGTTATCATGCAGCTAGCGCCCAGACCTCAGCTCAGCACTGTTCAGGTAAGTACAGCACTGCCTCTTTTTCCGAGGACAGACCACAGAGTCCAAGAACGGCCGACAGCACATCTCCCATTCTTCCACATGACAGTCTGCCGCCAGCCTGCGGTGAAGAGAATTGTCGGAAAGTGTCCACAGAGTCCAGCTACGCAACGCCATCTGGCGTGGCTTGCAACCGCATTGAAGACCCTTCACAACTGGTTGCTGCTGCAGACCGCCCGGAGTCCTTTGAAGTCTCACCGCAACCACACTCGTGCGAAGAACTTTTTGGCGACACTTCACAGCTGTCACCATCCAGCGCAGCACATCGGAACATTTATCCTTCCCAACTAGCTCTTCCACTGGAATCCAGCCACAGCTCCCAAAACTGCAATAGCAACACCCAACCGGTAGAGCTGGAAGACCCTACTACTGCTGTCCAGAAATCATTGAGCTTGGATGATTCCTATTCACTGGAGAGCAGTCAGGTGTTTCCAAAGTGCCGAGATGAAGAAGAGGGCGAGGAAGTGGTTAGTAACCATAGTGACGATGAAACGTATCCAGTAGCAGTTTGACCGTTTGAATAGCAGATGATCTGTAAGCAAACGGCAGAGTGTAGTAGTTGTGTAACCACGAACACGGTGGCATACTTAGAGGGCATAGCGCCAAGCCCCCTCCTGAAAAATTTAAATTGTTAACTGAAAGGCTGCTAAATTCTTACTCAAAAGTCGCAGTGGACAGGTGTGGGTGTAGTACATTTGAAGTTTAGATGGTGCGACTCCCCCGTCCGTAGAATCTAACCATGCCACTGCGTGAAATGTTTTGCCAAGAAATGACGTGAGTAAACTGAAACAAAGGTGTGCTTAAACAGAGTGTTTTTTGTGACGTTGATTTATTGATGCATTAATTTATTAGTACTCTGCTGGACTTAATGACCGTGGTTTCTATCTTTGGCTCAGAGCCGGATTTAAGTGTGTGGAGGCCCTGGGCAGGATCATTATTATTATTAAGAGGCCCCTACCCACCGTCAAATGCTATAATTTACATGCACTTACAATTGTAATAATAACTAAGTATATCTATATTTACTTTTGTACTTTGTAAAATATTTAAATCTGAATACAAAGAATGAATTGATAAATTTCAGGTAATAATTGTTTTACTGTTTTTTTGTGGAGGCCCCTTAGTTGTGGAGGCCCCTGAGCAACTGCCCAGTTTGCCCACCCCCTTAAATCCGGCCTGGCTGCAGAACACTGTAACTGCTTAACAGTGGATTTGCAACCAGTCTGGCAGCAGGCAATAATGCTTACAACACACACACACACACACCCGTTTAACGGCCCTTTTTCAGGGACTACCCAGGCGAGCCAGTACCAGAAAGGTAAAACCAATCTGGATTTTACTGAAGCAAGAGACAGTGAGTGACAGTGGCATCAGCTGGGCCATATGCAAGTCTGCAGTCTGCACCTTGCTGCAGACAGACAACCACACCAGCACCCCACCATTCTGTTTTTTTACAGGCCGGATGCCCTTCCTGCTGCCCAACCAACAGCGTCAAAGCACTGAAGGCAATTGCCATAATGCTTACAAAGCAGCTGGAATACTGAAACATATTGTGTGCCATATGTAGGCTACTGTTGTCGTTCGGTTGACATTATTTTACAGTGTTATTATTTGTTGTTGGATAAAAATCTTCATCTGACCTTTGAGCAGTGAACAGTAACTGCGCAGTTCATTACTGTTTTCTAGTTAAGTGAGTGAAATAGATCAGTGGTTGAATTTGACTTACACAGTAGTTTAATACCAATGATAACACATATGATGGTGCTATGTCAGTGTGTACGAATCAGTGTAAGAGGGACATACAAAGAGACCATTACTGTTCTTCATAACTGTATTCATTCTACCACCCATAAATAAAACAATTTTTATTGTAAAATTTAAAGCTGAATCATTTGTAGTGTGCCTATTTCCTGACAAACGTATTTAACGTCTTGTACACATTTCCATAACTGCAGCACGTAATACGGTGTGTTACACAACCACTGTGTACAGTCTGCCATTTTGTTCACATCCAGATCTCACAGTTGTCAGAATGTCAACTTGTGTCACACTGGTGGAGCAAATGCCACGAGAAAAGCAGCTATCAATTTATAGCGAAACACTTTTTTAAATTGTAATTGACGTTAATTCAGTGATGCAAGCTTCTCATTGCAAGTGTGTTAAATTATACAAACATTTGAGTGGATTAATTTAATCGGCAGAAAATTGGTTGCCACAGCAACATCCCTTAGATCGAAAAACTAACTTCAGATGATTCGTCTACAGCCATAGTTCTACCATCCAGTAGATGTTCAGATAATTGGTCTGACATAATCGTTAAATATTTTTGAAAACAGCAGCATTTTATAAGCCGCCCTTCCCAGCATGTGCAGCCGGGTGGGCTAATAACACTTGACATTGCAGTCTTACTATTCTTTTCACACACCATAAATATACTTGTAGTTTCACACACTACTATGAAGTCATGTCATGTTACGTGCATCATTACTGTAAACTGTAATTCACACTGTACACAATTACATTAGTATGTATGTTGGTGTCATAAGCAAAACTTGTCTCTGAGCACACACAAATGCACAAACTTCTTAGCCTGAAGTCATGGAAGTAAGAGACGTGGGATAAGTTAGTAAGAAGTCACAGAAATAATTTGCATTTCATGAAAATGGTGTTTTGACACTTTTGGTTGGGTATATAGACTGCAAAAGCTCTAGTTATCTGCAAAGGTTCTCTGCTGAATGCCCCAGCCCAACCAGGAACAAGTACAGAAATGGAAGAGAGTTAAGCAGAAATCGAGTGTCTAACAGTGGTGAAATGCTATGAAGGCTGTTTCTCATTTACAACAATAAAACAGCCAGTCTACATGAAGCTCATAGTGCTAAATTTACAAACGTGAAGGCCCCTTTTTTAATATAAATTTCGTACCGGGGACTTTACTTCCTTTCTCATTCACTGCCACTGTTTAGCCACACCTTTCTAATATACTGCCTTGCCATAATGTGTGCAATGAACTGATGAAACTTCTACATTAGCCCTTCGTGGTCTTGGAATGCACTGCAGCAATGGAAAGTGGTGCAAGAGTGTCCAGAGGAACCAGAAAGTTGCTTTTTACAACATGGGGCCCCTAAATTTGTGAGAGCTCTGTTCAGCCAAATACTAGCCTGTACACTCCTAAACCCAGCTTTGTTACACAGACCACATATGCAGTAAGTGTATTAAAATGCTGCCATGTCAGCCTGCCCATCTGTCCGTCTATCCCAGGGGCAGTGGTGAGCCATGTGCACTGTCGGCTGCACATGACGTGGGCCAAGTTAATTCTGGTCTGACTGTAAGGAGGTCCAACATACTTGTTCATACTGCATGCAGAGTGGTCACCCTACATGCGGCACACATAATAATGTACAAGGTAAATTATATCACATAAACTGAAGTCAGTGTACGTGACGCAAAGGTCATACATGTACAGCCGATTAACTTTCGCCACAAACTTCGTCCTTTGAGACGTAAAAATAATCCATAACACACAAGCACAGTAAACACTGGGCCACAGTGAAAACACTATACTGAAACTAATAAAATAACTGAACTGTGTGCACGTTTTTCTACATTTCTAGTTTACTATTCACAAAAAACCGTGCCTTCAGATATAGTAAATAAATGGCACAAAAACTATGCAGGATGCGTTCGGCAAGTTTTCTTTGACAGCATCCAACAGTTACATACAAAAGTATGATGCACGTTCTTTCAATATGCGCAATATGCAACATGTAATTCTTCAACCAGTGTTAACATTAGTTACATGCAGGCAGCTGTTAAGGCCAGTGCATATTTAGACCACATGCTGTATACTGTACACTATACTCACAAGTGTGGCATATCCGTCCCACAGCTTGTTTACTACAATGCAATAAACTATCTTTGAATTTCATAAATTCAATAACGACACGCATAACAAAATGCAAAAGTTACAACAACATGCATTTCAAATAATCTTTATCTCTACATTACCTACAATGTTGAAAATATCTAGTACCAAATGTGCTACAATGGTCTGTGGCCCATGTATTCAATATAAACAGTATACTGTGCAAGGAAATGTATATAGCAATATGTCAGCAATATCAGTGTAATTTAACTGCATTCTAAAACAGCCCGAAGCCCAATAGGTTAGGTGATAAGCTCTCAACTGGAAATCTGGATCACAGTGGTGCGAAGACGTACGCAAATCATCCAGGGTTTCAAAAATGATATCCATTAAAAGCTGCACAGAAAGCCCCATTTTTGTTGTCATCCATGGTCCCGTTAACCACCCTCTGCCTACAATAGGAGCATTATCTGTTAACAATAAATGGGTTCGTTATGCTGTAATAACTGAAAAAGTGGCCACAGAAATGGTGGCAACAGGCCACATCAATGCCGCACAATAACCCTGCTGTACGATACTGGTACATAGTGCTGGCGGGCACAAAGACTGGAAGAGTAGTGTCTAAGCAGTGTCTGGCACATGCTTCACAAAAGTGCCCCATCCCTTTGGGATTTTGGACCCCATCTAATATATGGTTTATCAGGCAGTCAAAGAGTCTCCCCCCAAACTAGCTCACGATCGGTTCAGCCATTTTTGCAGGGCTTACCAGTGTACCCAACACACTGACACACAGATCAGACATCTGTCGCAACAGGCTGCATCTATTCACAGCATGTGCAATGTGGCCTAAAAATACACTGAATGGTTGTTAATGAAAGACACTACTACTGTAGGTGGAGCTCTGACACTGCACATCGGCAGCATCTGTGGCCCACCAGGCTACTAGCTAACAGTGCCACCAAAACTTGCCATCAAGCTTTTTCTGTACCATCGGTGGCCATACAGGTCACGTAAGTCATCAGAGAGCCCATGAGCAATTAGGGGGCCAACCAGCGACACCAATAAATTTATTTTTACACGAGTACAGTGTGCTGTAAAGGTCAAAGTGAAACTAAAACAAGAAGCTCAACTATCGCCGAGGGACCGCGCGATGCGTCGTGTCAATTGAAATCTTGCCAATTGCCATGCAACAGTGCAGAAACTACTTATACGACAAGTCCTGACCAAATCGATGTTATGAAGTCATGCGTGATAGACAATGTGCACTCAACCGTGACGCGGCCGAGTCGGCTCCCATTGTCTCGAGTGTCATAAA
>Ga0126332_10000844_pt1 | contig 10575 bp, 10 predicted proteins | sample InaspJWI42metaG_FD_94482 | JGI IMG/M metagenome (GOLD analysis project Ga0126332, IMG submission 94482) | Marine gutless worms symbiont microbial communities from Oahu, Hawaii - Inanidrilus sp. 2 OAHU.JWI-42 metaG | ecosystem: Host-associated > Annelida > Digestive system > Unclassified...
AGACGTCCGGCGCTCCGCTCAGCAGCACTGCGCTGTAATTGTTTTACAACGCCGCCGGCCGGATATCCCGTCATGACCAATGCAACTGAGCTTAACAACAGCTCCTCAATCCTCATTGCGTTGCCAACTGGCCTCACGTACGTGTCAGTGATTTGCATTCTGGCACTTGAGTAACCGACATAAGACCAGTTATTTCTCTTAAACGCACGCATTACAAATTCGGTTAAATTAAGTAACAGTTCACATTTTGTACAACGATGGAAATTCGACGCCAAGCGGTCTGTAGCTGGATAATAGCGACGACGATGATGATGATGGCGTATCCGTCTAGTCATAATGATTCGACCGATGGTCGTCCTATAATATTTCGTCTCATGGAAGAACAGCCGGCAGGAACATTGGTCGGCAGCTTGGCCGAGCAAGTTACAGCACGGTACCGACTGGAACTGGAAGTGGAGCGGCAACTGCAGTTTCAGCTGATCTTCGAGGAGAACGACGACGAAGCTGGTGCGTTCAGCTTCGGCGTGGACGCCGAGAGTGGATTGCTGACGGCAACTCGAAGCATCGACCGTGAAGAGATCTCTCTGCCGTCATCTCAATGGCCGTCACACCAGGTCAGTCTCATACATGACGGGACAGCTAATAAATGCTACGCATAATCCCGCATAATCCGTCCCGCAGTCTCGGTAGCTGAAAATCTTTAACTACGCCTAAGCTTAGTATATGTTTAAACTTCGTTATTGACAAATTACATGATATACATACGCGCGAAAGTCGACTACATTAATGTGTAGGTGTTTATTCGACATACTAGGACGTAGGCGAGGACTGCATCATCTCGCTGCGGGTTCGCGTGTCGCCAGTCGACGTGGTCGGTGACGTCGACGTTCTCGTCGCTATCGACGACATCAACGATCACGATCCGTCTTTCGCGACGACGACGTTCGAGCTGCGCTTGCCGGAGACGGCGACGCCTGGCACGGCGCGCCAGCTGCCGACCGCCACCGACCCGGACGCCGGGCGAAACGGTCGCCTGTCTTACGAGCTGGTTCCGGCGAGTGACGTGTTCGATGTGTCGGTGCTCGGCGAGGACTTCGGCAAGGATTCTGTCGACGTGTTTCTGCGCCTCAGAACGTCCGTGGACCGCGAGACCCAGTCGGTCTTCTCCGTGACGCTGGTGGCCGTGGACGCGGGGACGCCTCGACGCTCGGGCACCTTGTCGGTCACCGTGGTCGTGACGGACGCCAACGACAACGCGCCGAGGTAGGCCTACTCACGAGCGGTGTCATTTCCTACTAGTTCGAACGAAACAGTTCAACGTTTAATTAACGTTTAAACAAAGATATATTAACCTCATTATTATGCTGACATAGTCCAATCCATGTTGTCATCTGCAATTTTAATTTGTTTTCGTTAACACCACCACTAGCAGAATCAATGCGTAATACTAAAATTAAAACTGTTCTTGTTTATCGATTTATTGTTGCTTTGACTGCAGAGAAGAGTGAAATCAACTGTCATTTCGTACAGCTGGCCACTATACCAGTAGGCCTACCAATCCACTTAATGCCTTTTTCTTGCGCCTCAGATTTGGTTTTGCTGACCATTGTGTGATTATGCATTGCATTTAGTTATTTACTTACTTAGTTATGGATGTGGGTGGGTGAATGTTTCTTCTGGTACCGGACCAAAGGCCGTTAAACGGTTGTGTGTGCGTGTGTGTTACTTATTTACTTACGACGTTGTCAAGACAGCCTTGTTCAACGCATTTCAAAAACGTTGAGTCAGTTCATAGTGTAGAACGTTTAATTTTGTCGTACAAGCGTGTAAGCGCGTCAATTCCCAGGTTCAACACGACGCGGTACGAGTTCGCGACGCCCGAGAACCAGCGTCGCGGCACGGTGATCGGGCAGGTGCGTGCGACGGACGCGGACGCCGGCGACAACGCCCGGCTGACGTACTCGGTCACGCGGGTCAACGGGCGCGACGAGCGAGGACCGCTGAGCGTCGACCCGCGCAGCGGCGACGTGGTCGTCGTCGGCCGGCTCGACTACGAGCGCCGTGCCGACTACGTGCTGACGGTCGCCGCCACCGACCACGCCGCGCCGCCGCCGCTGCGTCACGTCGGCTTCACCCGTGTCGTCGTCCGCCTGCTCGACCAGGTGATGACCGGCATCTGTTGAGTTTGTTCGTTCTTGTACTGGTAATACTGGTAAGCTGCTAATAGAGCTGCGAATTTCGTTTCAGACAAACTTGCTACTACAGTGTGCTTAGTTTGGACTGAGTAGACTGGCAAGCTCGTCAGTCAACTCTTGGTGTCGATGTAATAACGATAGTAAGTTGCTGTCATATATGTTCTTGAAGCTATTGACTGTTTTCTCATACACTACGTCAGCTACGTCGGCTCTTACGTGCATTTAGTTGAAAAATGTTTTCGAATATTTAGTCGTGATCTGCTTTTTGATAACTTTCTCGTTTATCTACTTTACCGTACATCGGGCACGCACGAGTAAGTAATTAAGTAAGTCGGTTGTCAACGCTGCCGCCCGACTTGTGTTGTCCGCGAGGCGCTCCGAACACATCACGCCGCTCCTTCACGACCTCCACTGGTTGCGAGTTCCAGAGCGGATACGCTTCCGCCTCTGTGTTCTGACGCACCGCTGTCTGAACGGCACGGCCTCGCCGTACCTCGCGGACGGCGTCCGTCAGGCGGCTGACGTCGACGGCCGTCGTCACCTCCGCTCGTCGGCTCTCGTCGTCCCGCCAGTTCGTCCATCGACGCTCGGCGACCGGCCTTCCCTGTCGCCGCTCCACGGGCGTGGAACAGTCTGCCGTCGGCCGTCCGAGCTACACCGTCATTCATTTCTCGCTTTCTGCCGAGGGCTCAAGACATTTCTGTTTAGGCCTAACTGACTTAACGTTCGCTATTGACTATGTAAAATGCGTTTTAATGACAGTGTCACTATAATCGGTAGATGTGTAATGATAGTTCTTTTATTCACCGACATGGGATAGACACTCATACAACATAGGCCTATACAAGAAATAAAAAAGAGACTAACCAAACTAAGCACTAGGGGCGGCGATTATAGGGGGAACGGGGGGACACGTCCCCCAACATTTTGGTTGGGGGGGACGCAAAGGTAAATGTCCCCCCACTGATTGCCCATTTAGTAAAGGCACTTCTCTGGCTCACTCCAAAATGCTTACTTAAGTGAAGAATTAAAGGGGTTTTGTATTATCGAAATTCAATTTCTTTTCAGTTTCAGGGGGGCTATGCCCCTCTGATCCCCTGACCACTGGGGGCTCCGCCCCTCGACCCCCACCATCCAGAAGAAATCGCCGCCACTGCTAAGCACACTGTAGCAAGTTTCTGCAACAAAGTGGAAAGTCTTAAAGAAATTTCGCAGCTCTACGAGTGTTAGCAGCTGTGGCGCTGGGTAACTCAAAGTTAAAAAATGACACTATTCATCTTGCTAGTCTTAAATGATTTCGTAAAATGACGGTCAGTGACGAAACCGAGGGATCTGAAGTCAGACTTTTTGAGAGGGCATATTTAGAGACAGTTTAATAAGCATACATTTTCCTCTTATAAGTCGGAGAACAGATTCTTCGGATGCTGTCCTGCCGTTCTTAATACGTACGCAATTTGTACAGCGTCGATTTCGATAATTTCGGTAGACACGTTGCTGAGAGAATAAGCTGTCGTGTGAATTTGTGCGCGTGAGTAGAACGACAACGCGCCGCAAGTGACGCTGGTCGGCGCAGCGGCGGCGGAGGCGGCGGCGGAGGCGGCTGCGGAGGTGGCCGAGAACTCGGCGGTCGGGACGACCGTGCTGCAGCTGTGCGTCACGGACGCCGACAGCGACCGAGCCGGACAGATCGACGCCTGTCAACTCACCGACAACCAGCACTCCGACACGCCGCCGCCGTTCACGCTCCGTCGCCGTCCGTCGCCGTACCCCAGTTCCGCTCACGGTTGCCATCCGGCGCTTTATTGGCTGTATTTAGCAAATGCAAATGTAAAGCAGTCAGTTGTATAGTGTCGTAAATCACAACGTCACTTCAAGGACACTGTTTAGAAAACGTCACAAAGCGCGGTTATTAAAATGTGGCTATAGGCAGGAAAACTCGGCGGGATTGCATATACGTTGTTTGTGAATGCATTCTGCTTTTCGTGATATTCGTGGATATGCGTTCGGATCACGTTTAGGCCTACTGTTGTTTCGGGGGTTCGGCATTATGGGTGTGTGTATAGGGTTTCCTAAGATTTGGCATTCTGCTGTGGAAAACAGTTGGCTGCGCTCGGTACGACGTCGTGACGGCGGCCGCGTTGGACCGCGAGGGTCGCGAGCACTACTCGTTGACGGTGGCGTGCGTCGACTCCGGCGTGCCGCCGCTCACCGGTCGGACGACGCTCGACGTCCGTGTGTCGGACGTGAACGATAACGCGCCGGTGTTTCGTGGCGACGCCGCGGCGACGCGCATCGACGTGACGGTCGCCGAACGCAACGCCGCAGCCGCCGCCGCCGGCGACTACGTCGTGACGGTCGCGGCGGACGACGCAGACTCGGCCGAGAACGGATCGGTGAGCTACACGGTCCGGTGTCGGGGCGACGACGCCGCCGTGCTGCAGGTCGACGCGGCGACCGGGATCGTTCGCACAGCGGCGTCGGTGTCGCTGGACCGCGAGCGTCGCGCCGAGTACGACTGCGAGGTGGTGGCGGCCGACGCCGGCGTTCCGTCGCTGTCGTCGTCCGTCCAGCTGCGCATCATCGTCGCCGACATCGACGACGAGCGGGCGACGTTCGAGCGGCGCTCGTACGAGTTCGCGGTCGCCGAGAACACGCCGGCCGGGACGGCGGTGGGGCGCGTCACGGCGCGCGACGCCGACCAACCGCCGTTCAACCGCGTCGTCTACCAGCTCGTCGTCCGTACACCAACGTCACTGGTTAGCATTAGATTGTTTATATTTCAGGGTGGCTCAGTAGCCGAGTAGTTATCGTGCTGGACTCAGGCGCAGAAGGCCTGGGTTGAAATCGCAGCCGCGACGCTGTCGGGTAACAGTCTTAAGCAAACTATTCAAACCCATCGTGCCTCTGTTCACCAAGCAGCGGAATTGGTAGCAGTCCTCTTAAGGGTTGCGAGGGTAACTGCAGGCCTGGTGGAAAGTAATGGCAGCCTACCGCCGCGTTTATGACTCACTTCACCTGCAGGCTGACTGCCAAGAACCGGGATCAGTTCCGGAACCCTACGCTCGGTAATCGAGTATGGGCTACCTTTACCTTTTTAATAGTACACGAGGCAGAAAAGCTGTTACAAATTAGACAAAAATACGATGTCACAATAATTAACAAATATATAATGCGACACTAAAATGACGTCGTCGGAAATTGCAACTGCGACAGTTTTGTTGAGAGCAGAACGTCACTCCGGGGCAGACGAATGCAGCGACCGGATATGGAGCAAGTGGAATTTTACAATACAGTACAATAGTCAGATGTTATAGGGGCGTTACGTATGAAATACGTCGCGGTAAAGTGCATTTTAAACAAATTCTTGGATGTTGCTACAGAGCCTAAAAGATAAATTTTCGCAGGAAGAACCTGACGATCGTTGACATCACTTTTAACACGAAATTTGCACAAAATGTAATCTTTTCGAAACGCACAGAACCCGCGTATCTTATTTCACTGCAATAAAATTAAGATGAATTTTACAACAGCTATAGCCTAGTAGATTACATCGATCGTTAACTGTCGTATAGACTCACGTTGACTGTTGGCTGTTATAATGACGAACTTCGTAAATACGTAAATTATGCAAGAACATTTCTTTAGCACGTCGCAAACTAACGCGAAATGTGGTTCACGATGTTAGTTGCCCAGCGGCGGTGATGACGACGGCGCCAGTGACACGGGTGGATTTCCGTTCGAGGTCGACCAGCAAACTGGAGTCGTACGCACTCGGCGACAGCTGGACCGCGAAACTGACGGCGGCTACTTCCGGTTTGACGTCACGGCGGGTGACGCGTCGGGACGCGTCGTCAGCGACCGCGCGAACGTCGTCGTCCGCGTGACCAACGTGAACGAACATCGGCCGACGATTGTGTTTCCGGCGTGCGATGACGACGACGTGTGCCAGCTTGACGTCAGCGCGACGTCATCCGGTGACGTCATCGTGCGCGTCGTCGCCGCCGACGCCGATGACGTCACTGAACAGGTTGGCTTGGCTTATAATTCCCTTCCAACCCTAAGTGGATCCTGAAGTTATTTTACCACACGACGATATTATAGCGCGGCACTAGCTATGTATGTGTCTGTCTGTCTGTCTGTCTGTCTGTCACAAGTCGAGTTCTATCGTAACGGGTAAACGTTCGAGTTGATTTTTAGCGTGGAGGCTTCCTTCCACCAATCCTACACTGTGTTTTAAGGAAATTCACGTAGGCTTCTCTCCAAAAATAAGGTTACTTCCCCTGCGACTTTGTCCCAAACTCTGGACTTAGAAGATTTCGCCACGACAAGTCGACAGTCGAGCTTGTTGACCACACGGTCCACACCTACACCTACCGGGATCAGTTCCGGAACCCTACGCTCGGTAATCGAGTATGGGCTACCTTTAAGACGCGTCGTGGCTGGACGCACATAGCTTAATCACATCGGTCGACCATAATGCTCTAACTCCATTACTTAATTTGTAGTGCATTTATAGTGCAACTTATTTCTACGGTTGTGCAGCAGTTAACAAGCTCTCGACTGACATAGCACGTCGCGCGGTCAGTCTGCGATAACAGAGCTTCTTGTATTACTTGGAACACTGAGACGTCATGGTTGGTTGATTGATTTATTGATTGGACAGGTGCGCTATGAGTTGATCGGAGACACGACGGCTCGCCGGCTGCTTGCCGTCAACGCCACGTCGGGCGAGCTGTACGCGCGCCGGGACATTGCTCGCGCGGACCTTGTAGACGAGATCAGGGTGCAGGTGCGCGTGACGGACGCCGGGAGTCCGCCGCTGACGACGTCCGTCGCGTTCGTCGTCCGACTGAACGTGACCGGCCATCAGCAGTTGCTCGACAGGCGTCCTACTTCGACGAACCTCGCACTGCCTCTGGTCCTCGTCGCCGCCGCTGCCGTCGTCGTCGTGGTCGCGTGTTTTCTGGCGGCTCGACGCGTCGGTCCGTCGCGTCACGTGACCGACGCCGACTACATCGCTGCTCCGGTGACGTACCTCAGTCGGACGAGTATTGACGACCTGACGTGTGCTGGCGACTGCAGCACGGACGTGGCTGTTGGCAGTTCCGTGCGTATTCAGGTTAACGATTCGCGTTGCACTTCGCTGTTAATGTACATATGCACTGTTTCGTGTTAAGTCTTGTTCACAGCACATGAACTGAACTGAACTCCGGTTCGCAAACTCAGCCGCACTGAAATACCTGTGTTCAGAACTGACTGGGCAGCAGCCGTGTCAGTTACGCTGCAGCCAGTCACGTCGTGACGCTGACGTACGTGACCAATCAATGCGTCGTGTAACTGGGTCGACTTGTTGCGTGTCAGTTCAGTTCAGTTCATTTGCTGTGAACAAATCTTTATTATCTTACACTACTTGTAATTCTCTAACCGCTGAAAGACCATATAGGCTTGATCTGAATTATTTCCAACAATATATACAGTAGCAAGTATCAGCTATCGCTAATTGACCCGCGCGACGAAATCATGCTGTAGACAGAGCTTGAAGATCACTGCGATAAACTACAGCGGTCGAGCGTCGGAGTTCGGAGGTATTGTCAACCCGACGACGGTCCAGTTTTATTCACGCTCTGAGCTCGAGCTAAGTTGATAACAACGTTTCTACAATCGATAAGCCGTGGCAAAATTTTCTAAGTCTGGAGTTTGGGAAAAAGGTCAAGAGGGAATTACCCTAATTTTTGTAGATACCTGAACTTCTTTGCAACCCAGTGTATAGGATTGGTCGAAAGTACTTAAAGAAACAAGATCATTCCGTACCCCCCTTTCGATAGAACTCCGACTTGTGACATACAGACAGACGCAGACACAGGGCTTAGTACCGTCGCGCGGGTAAAAATAAAGGTTGGTGTATTCGAATGAGCAGTAACGTCCGCAAAACGATTAAATTGATTTAATTCACAATCAACAGTCTTCGCTGCTGTTTGTCGCACAGCAGCGCTGTCAACTGCCGGCAGTGGTCGTCGACGGCGCGTCAAGAGCCGACCTGACGTCACCGCCACCACATTACCGCACAGTGAACAGCAGGTGCTCCAGCACACGCACAGGCTACGCGTACTTGTTATGCTGTGGTCTGTCTGCTATTGTTTGTTGTATAAATAATTTGGTTTTAGCTACATTTGTAGATTTTGTTCTTTAATTGTTATTCACTAATAAGGTTGCATAGGCCTAAAATAAATAAAAAAAACTTAACTACTTCATTAACTAAACGTCCATATTAACAAGTTCTTTTTTTAGCATTGACAACATGTGTGCATATCTTTGTTACTTTGTTCAGCGTCTGTGTATTTACATGTACGTGTAACTTTGATATTCGGTCGTACGATCGCAGTGTTCAATATATTTACTTACTTATTTACTTACTTAATTGCAGGTGCCCGTACACTGCTGACGTCACTTGCCATGCCACCGACGGACAGCACGTGCTGATCATTCAAGACCACGATGTCTGCCGTGTCAAGCGGCTGAGCAGCGTCAACTACCAGGTCTCATACGCATTCAAACAAATTCACACTCCTTTCAGTTGTACACCAGTCCCCCCGGGATATAGTAAGCTTAACTGGTACTCGTCAAACTGGATTATATTCGACGACCTAGGAGTTGTGGCTAATGATATTAATTCGCCAGATGCTGTAAGGCTGGGCGGAGCTTACGACGGAGTCCGAGCTTCTCCAGTAGGTTAGGTATACAAGGTCATGTGATTTATTGCACCGTGCGTTTCCAGCAGTACCGCCAGCGGCGTATGAACTGAAGATCGCCGCATATAATGTGCCTAGTTAGCTGGCTCCGGTCCAATGTCCCTGTGTGTCTAAACTGGGCGCGGAAGGGAGGAGAGCGCGTTAGCGCGCGATACCGCGGACTACTGTGCAGATGGCGGCTTGCGGTGCTGGTAAAGTGATGAACGAAAGTGCATGGGTTGGTGGTTTGTTTGTGATCGCAGGCGAGCAGCCCGAGCCTGGCGACACCAGGACGTCGACTGTCGTCCAATGAGCGACGTGGGCGTGGCGGGCACCTGCTGAGCCAATCAGCTGACGGACAGCACGACAACCGCCAGGCTCCAACTTCACTGATGCTCGCCCACTGCAACACAGCAGGTCAGCTGTACGACCAGTTATCCAGCTTCTGGTGGGAATTTATGTCTTCCAGGTCCCTTAAACCCACGGCCAACTCACTGTGGCCCTACTCTGGAATCTAGCGGATTTTAGGATTTGGGAAGGGGGTTTTTCAGGGGCTCTGGGGACAAAATCCACAGAAGCGGATGATCTACAGTGATGTTCGCTGGGTCTCTGCAAAAACTGTTGAAGATGGCGTTTTGTACAACGACAGGAAACGCGCGACGGGGTTCTTTCGAACTTAGCGAATCCCCATGGATTCGCCGCTGCAAATCTTATTAAATTGAACTCCGGATCGTACTGTTAATCTCGGCGGTGTTTTGTACACACTGAGCGCTTTCGAGTATACGTATAGTCTTCGATCGCACGCAGACATAGGTTAATGAGGCCCTCGTTTTCAAATTCCACCGAATTATCTCACAGTAATGCTGTGATAAATACTATTGTTGTTGTTATAATGATTCTTTTGCATGTTTGCGTGTAGCTGGTACGGTGCACGGCGGTCAACCAGCGCACTGTAACGCGATGTCCGACGACCAAAGACTTCATGGCGTCGTCGACGCGTCTTACGGGTCTGCGACTGACGACAGAGTTGACGGAGTTGACGATGAGTTCGCCAGGGGGCGTGGCTGTGGTTCGTGCAGCGTTCGTCAGGTGGCGCTCGGCGCAATCGTCGCCAGTCGTCTCTATAACGAGGCCCGCGGCGGCGGCGGCGTTGACAGTCAGCTGACTGCCAGCTCTCACGCGGAACAATGTCCATCTGTCTACCTCTGACGAGACCATTGCGTCCGGTGTATAATCTCTGAAGTGCGATGCAGTGCCATAACTAGGAACTCGGGGGCCCCTGGGCAAATATCCATGTCGATCCCTCCCTCCCCCTTTCCTACTTTCTCCCCCCGTTCCGCTTCCTCCTTCTCCCTTACCCTCCTTCTCTTCCCCTTTCCATCCCTCTCTACCCGTTTACGTCCTTCCCCTCCCTCCCCTTCCTCCTTCTCTTTTGCCTTGAACTCGAGGGCCTCTGCACTCGTGGCCCCCGGACTTTGCCCACCCCATTGCTACGCCACTGGCGTGATGATATGGTCGACTGTGCATTTGTGCACTGATGTTCACGCCAACACACACACACACACACACACACACACACACACACACACACACACACACACACACACACACACACACACACACACACACACACACACACACACACACACACA
>Ga0126332_10000846_pt1 | contig 10571 bp, 10 predicted proteins | sample InaspJWI42metaG_FD_94482 | JGI IMG/M metagenome (GOLD analysis project Ga0126332, IMG submission 94482) | Marine gutless worms symbiont microbial communities from Oahu, Hawaii - Inanidrilus sp. 2 OAHU.JWI-42 metaG | ecosystem: Host-associated > Annelida > Digestive system > Unclassified...
CACACACACACACACACACACACACACACACACACACACACACACACACACACACACACACACACACACACACACACACACACACACACGTAACTACAGAATCATAGCATGGCATGCATGTGTAAACACGAACGTGCGTGCACACACGCGCACACGTACAGATTTACGGTGTTACTAGTCAAGTTTTCTTTTGCTGTTTTACTGTCCTGCTATTACACGGTGAACAAAGATTACCATAACATGTAGCAGCAGGTACGGTACTGTACCTGGCGGTCCTGGAGGCCCGAACGGTCCTTGCTGCCCAATCGGTCCTTGAGGTCCTTGTGGTCCCAGTGGTCCTGCTGGTCCAGGGGGACCTTGAATTCCACGATCGCCGCCGTATCCAGTGTTTCCAGTATTTCCCATTGGACCTGCTGGACCGCTAGGTCCCAGTGGACCTGGAAAACCTGTATTTCCTGGTGGTCCCAGCAGTCCAGTGTCTCCAGGAGGCCCCGGTGGTCCAAAGTTACCGGGAGGTCCTCGCTGACCTTGTGGTCCAACCCGACCTACAGATGCACACGTCACACGTCGTAATGTTTTGTTAAATAACGACCCTTATTTGCGCACTGCACAGATTACACTTCTGATTTTGAAATCAAGTTAAATTAGACAAAACAGGCATGAAAGTAAAGAAGTAACTATAAAAAAGAAATTCATCGTAGAGATAACAAGTGTGTATACCACCGGACAAACTCCCACACATCACGTGTTAGGTCTAGTTTGAAGTTACTAAAAGTTTTTGCCATGTTACCATGTTACCATGCCATGTTAGCGGTCCATCATGCCAAAATGTAACCGCTTTGAACAAAGCAAAAATTGCAAACTGCCAAACCTAAATTTTCACAGTACGTGTAATGTCCATTGCATGAGTTAGTTTTTGATTATCACAAATTTTGCCAGCATGGACTAGGCAGGCATCATTGTGTCATGATCATCAAAAACGTTTTTCTCACTTTTCGGCTTCGCACATATACACACTGTTTTGAACACTAACAGAGTCTAACATTCTAGCATTTTGTTAGTTACTTCATTGTAACTTAACACGCAAGCGAGCACTTTACCAGAGAAAAAAATGAAACTGCACAAATTATAATGAAAACTTCACTCAGTTTCTTTAATTGTAAAAGCCACCATTTTAAAAACAGTAAATATAGAATCTGTGAATCTACGAATCTAGCCACATAGCTGGCTTTTACATTTACAACAGGTATAATTTACAAGTGTGAAAACTAAAGCCACTGTAAAAAATTTTCATATTTACTGCTTGAAACGAAGAATACTAAACATAGGTTACGTTAGATTGCACATATCAATGAAATACGTTCATTTTTGTTACAAGTGAATTCCATGATTGATACTGCACACGGTTGGACAACCAACAGGCGAACTGGCATCCTAACTGCCAACATTGTATTTCAATTTACTGATAAATCAGTACAATTACACAAGAACTGGCAACGCCTGCAAATCCTACAGAAATAAAATATACTAAAATATACATTTAAATTAACTTGGAAATGATGCGTTTGTATCTCGTTTATGGCATTCTTGAGCCTTCTGGCAACAGCTGGCACTCACTGTTTAGGAAATACTGATGGCCCGTACTAACACACGTCATTCCAACAGCTATTTTTCAGGGCGTCTCTCGATTTTCTTCCTGCAGTTATTCAAAAGATGACCGTTTGTGGATAAACAGTGCTGTTTTTTCAGAGACCAATGCCCTTCCAGTCACCAAACCAACACTGTCAAATCACTCTCAAACCAGTGACCACACCCGGAGTAAATCACCCGCTGCCCGATGGTCCACAAGCTGACGGGAAGGGACATTAATAATGCTGGACATTATGTGTAAATGGCTACATTGTTAACTGAAATGAAAGGCTGGAAATGCAGACCGCCAGACTGACTGACAAACATGACAGTGCCAATGCAAGTGCTTCTGCTTTCCTTATGGGCTGGCAGAATAAAAGTAAACATTTGGCATAAGCTATGAATGACACGTGACGAAGGCAGGCACATCAATGCGTATATACCTGCTGGTCCTGATGCTCCCTGAGGTCCTGGCAATCCGACGGGTCCTCGCGATCCCTGAGGCCCGGTGCTTCCAGGTCCACCCTTAGCACCAGGAGGCCCGAGAGCACCTCCCTGGCCGAGCGGCCCAGGACTTCCTCGCGGCCCTGCGGGACCAAAGTCGCCGGTATCACCGCGACCTCCAGGCGGTCCTTGCTGTCCTTGCTGGCCCTTCGGTCCCACGCTGCCCGTAGCGCCAGTGTCGCCCGGCTCTCCAACTGGTCCCGCCGAACCTGACGGCCCTGTCGGACCCTGTGGACCTGTGGAGCCGGTAGAACCACGCGACCCTGGTGGTCCTTTAGGACCCTGCGAACCTTGAGGGCCTTGAGGACCGAGCGGACCCTGTGGTCCAATGGGACCTCGTTCACCAGGCGGTCCTCGTTGGCCTTGCTGACCCAATGGTCCAGCAGGTCCTGAGGATCCCGTGTCACCCTTAGGACCAGGCATGCCGAGAGGACCTTGCACGCCTGCAGGGCCTATACGCCCTGCTGGCCCAGTGGGGCCAGTGTCGCCTGGGTCGCCGATATTACCTCGCTGACCAAGCGGGCCGACTGGTCCACCAGGTCCTGTGATACCAGTGAAACCCTGTAGGCCTTGAGGTCCTGGTGGTCCAACATCTCCCCGTGGACCCTCGGGGCCGATCCTACCCTTCGGGCCAGTGGCACCCGTCCCGCCGGTGAAACCGGGTGCACCTATGGGCCCTGTATCTCCACTGACACCTATCGGCCCAGTTGCACCGACGGATCCCGGCGGGCCACGAGGTCCCTGGCCGCCAATGTCTCCAATTCTGCCCTTTGGTCCAGCGTTTCCGGAAGCACCTACAGGGCCCGACTGGCCGGATGGACCAAGTGGACCCGGTGATCCAGTTTCGCCCGGCAGTCCCTTCGGTCCAATGTCGCCTTGGAAGCCTTGTGGTCCAGTGTCGCCTGTGAATCCGCGCTGGCCCGAGACGCCAGTGGCACCAGGCGGTCCGGATGGGCCGAGTGGGCCGGGTGGCCCTGGAGGTCCCTGGGAACCCGTGTCACCCTTGGGTCCCTGCGGTCCTGGCTGTCCGGCTGGGCCTGCAACACATCATAGTCAACCGTGTTGAATGGTGTTCAAAACGTTTTGAGTCAGACATGTTTATATACGTGATAGATCATTGAACACAGGTTTTTGCCAATAGTTAATAACTATTTCCTGAGCTTTTCCGATGCTGGCCAAACACAACAATTCTGGCAGTGCAATCAGCTCTGTTCCGTTGCATCACTGGCCTATCTTCAGAGATGAGACACAGACGTGTATGATGGCATAAAGTGAAATCATTAGTTTAAGCCACTGTACTGAATGACATTATTCAGATTCAGAGACATTTCCGTAACGCTGATTCATTCATTAGCACAGTACAACTACCATTCTACAGCCATTATACAGGTCAACCTGCATTAGCCGGTTGTTGGTGCAAAGTTTTACTGCCCGCACGCACTTACACTAGAACAGTCAAGTATTTAAAATGCACTACAGCACAAGACAACCCAACCAATATCAACATGTGAATATTATTTTAGAAATATTTACGTTCCATTGACAAAACTTTGCCATGAATGCAAGTAATGTAATTTGTTACGAAAACTTTTATAGATAAAACTATCGGAGCACTGACCAGTAGGTCCAGGTGGGCCAACATCACCGGCTGGTCCCATCTCTCCAGTAGGTCCTGGGAAGCCAGTGCCCTGACTGCCAGCGCCTCCAGCTATACCCATCGGCCCACGCGGACCTGTGTCGCCTACAAAACCTGTATCACCACGGTCGCCTTTCGGTCCCACCACGCCAGTGTCACCAACTGGACCGAGCACGCCTTTCGGACCTTGAACACCCTTCGGCCCGGTGGCACCGACGCCACCACCGATGCCTTCAAGACCCTGGTCTCCGCTGTCGCCAACGGCTCCGGAGACGCCGCGAGGTCCGGTCGCGCCGGTGTCGCCAGGCGCGCCGCCCGGACCAGTGTCACCTACCAGTCCTGTCCAGCCAGTGCCGCCCTGACCTCCGCTCTCACCAGGCGCACCACGCTCGCCCTTGATGCCTCGCTGACCGGTGAAACCGACCGTGCCAGTGGCTCCTTGTCCGCCGCGTGGCCCGACCACACCGGGCGGACCGACTGGTCCAGTGAAGCCGGGAGGACCAGTCCCGCCAGTCGCACCTGTACACAGACCACACAAGACGCGCACATCAGCAGCACTGTACAACTGCCAGCAGCCCTCACAACTACCGGTCAACGTACTACAGTGAATCTGCACAGCAAACATCAAGGCAAGACACCCATTACAACATTCTTATTTAGCAGCATATGCACTTATCTAATACTCACTGGCCATAACCGTGATTACTAGAAAGTCCTCACCAAAGATCACACTGACTACTTTAGCAATGTTTTCCTTCTGTGAAAATGAACTTTGACCTTAGTCTTGACCATTCTTGACCATAGAACTTTACCTATACTACTGTACAGGTGGACCAGCTCGCTGAATATGCAGGACAGAGGTCATTTAGCTCAAAAGTTAACATCTGGTCACAAAGAGAACAAATTGCTACAGTAATGGTAGCAACAGCCCGCATCGCCACCGGCCACACAGATAATTCCATCGTATTCATAAGGTGACTCCAACATGTATTTCCATCTAATATGTAGTTCCTTAGGGCCACATAACTCAATCCGCAAACGACAGTTTATCCGTTTTTGCAAGACTCACCAGCGTGCCCAATATACAGACAGAGAGTCAGACCACGGAATGTGCGACATCTGTAGCAATAGCTCACACGCAGAATTGATTGCAGTGCTGGTGATGCCGGCTAAAAAGACACAGATACACCCACCAACTGGGCCCATTGTTCCATTGGGGCTATTAAAATGGTCAATAAAGCTACCCATAAGTGTTTGGCACATTTTGTTGAATGCAAACACAAATAGAAAATTTCAGAAACAACAAACCATACCAATCTGCTGCAGAAACGTTATGGGTAAAATGTGCCATGCTGTGAGCTCGTCGACAAACCACTGAAGTCTGTGATGCATGGCGAATGCCACGCCAGACCTACGTCGCTGCCACTTAAATTGCTACCAAATTATACTGCCTAATGACAGAGATACATGTGTGCAAATAACGTGTCCAGGGTTGCTACCTAACAGCGGAATAGCCGGAATTTAAACCACGCAAACTTTGAGTCACGAGTGCAATGACTTAATCACTACACTACCTGACCACACTGAAAATGCTGCTAAACGTTGCCATTAACGCTGCAGCGCGTTTGTGAAGACTGCCGTGATGATGTTTGAATTATCTACTGCAAGGCAACAGCAAACTCACCGACTAATCCAGCAGATCCAGTGTCTCCAATCGGTCCAATAGGGCCCGGTGCTCCAGCTGGGCCGAGTCGTCCAGTTGCTCCAGTAAAACCTAGCGGACCAGCTGGGCCTTCTAACCCAGTGTCACCAGTGACACCTTTCACACCGGAGATACCGGTATCACCGGTTCCTCCGAGAAGGCCAGGCTGTCCAAGAGGTCCCTGTGAACCAGAATTTCCTATCAGTCCAGTAGCGCCAAATATTCCTTGCTGACCGGCCAGGCCATTGTCACCAATGCGTCCTTTAGCGCCAGCCGCGCCTGGTTCGCCGTTCAGTCCTGACAGGCCGACAACACCCTGCTGGCCTATTGGTCCCACAGGTCCTGGTGGTCCACCTACTCCAGGCTGGCCCTGTGATCCTTGTGGTCCCTGCCCACCAGGCAGACCTACGGGACCCCTTGGGCCGGTAGGACCTGATTCACCAGTGTCTCCACGGTCTCCAGGAGGTCCATTCGGTCCGAGATCTCCAGACGGACCTTGCACACCGCTCTCTCCAGTTGCACCAGTCCATCCCATCGGTCCCGTATCTCCTCGCGAGCCCGGTGACCCCAGCAGCCCCTTGAGACCTGCATGAAACACAGCGGCACTATGTCTTGCACTGGTTACACTACGGTACTTAATATACATGTTTCAGAAATGGATTCCCTGAAAGGACATCACCTGTGTAGTTGTAATTATACACCTTGTTCTATTGTGGTGTCGAAATATTATCGACGCAATATGTTTATATATTAAGCTTACTACTGTAACAAAATTGTCATAGACTGCAGATTCCGTCCCCGATGCTGCCACCTGGGGAGTTACTTTAAGTTCACGCCTTTTCGTGTCGCTAAATATACCACAGCATTACATGCAAACAACACATTGTGAATATTTAACACAGCACAGTTGGTTGGGCGTCAGGAAGAGCATCCGGCCAATAAATTTAGTGAGGGGGTGTTGGCGTGGTTATCTGTCTGAAGCAAGGTGCAGATTCAGATTGTTTTTCATATGGTCTGGCTGATGCCATTGCCATCCTCAAACCGTTGTCTGGTACTAGCCTACCAGTACCCAAGTAGTCCTGAAAAAGAAACTGTTAAACGAGTGTTGTATGTAGTGCATATGGCAAAAAGGCAACAGAACAGTTGCACCAAGAGCACACATTGAATGACAGCCAACGATACTGACCGACTGGTCCAGGCAGTCCAGTGAAGCCCTGACTGCCAATATTGCCTGGCGCTCCTTGTGGTCCCATTGGCCCTGTAACACCCTGCGGTCCAGGAACGCCGTTAACTCCAGCGATCCCAGGAAATCCCATGCTTCCTTGTTGTCCCTTTTGGCCAATAGTGCCCATCTCGCCCTTCATGCCAGTTTCTCCAGTGAAGCCACGCCCGCCGGTCCAGCCAGTAGCGCCAGTGACACCAGTTACACCGGGCAGACCGGTGAATCCAACGACACCTTGCTGGCCTGGTTGTCCAGTGTTACCCTGAACTCCGCCAGCGCCCAGAGGTCCGCGAGGGCCAGTCGCTCCGGTGTCTCCAGGGTCACCCTGCAGACCGCCTACACCCACCGCGCCTTCTGCGCCCATACGACCAATGTTTCCTTTCTCACCAGGTGGTCCTGACAAACCCTGCAAACCATTCTCGCCTCGCTGTCCAGGCGCCCCGGCATTGCCAGAAGGACCAGTGTCACCAGGTGGCCCTTGTTGGCCCTGTGGACCTCCCTGTCCTACTGGTCCAATAGGCCCCTCTGGTCCAACCTGACCCTTGAAGCCTGTCGCTCCAGTTCCACCAGTTGCACCTGTCAGATGCATTCACACATTTACAATTAATTTCAGATACACTTTCAAACTATAAGAGTGGCACTGTGCACTGCATCACACGATTTTCAATAATGCAACTAAAAAGTTCCACAAAACTACAATTTCTTAGAAATGCCTTAATATTTCATCACAAAATTTCAAATGGTTAGTTTCAACGCCTTCAGTGCTTTGACGCTGTTGGTTGGGCGGCAGGAAGGGCATCCGGCCTGTAAAAAAACTGAGTGGTGGGGTGCTGTCTGGAGTGAGGTGCAGACTTGCACATGGCCCAGCTGATGCCACTGCCACTCACTGTCTCTTGCTTCAGTAAAATCCAGATTGGTTTTACCTTTCTGGTAATGGCTGGACAAGAGGCCGTTAAATGGGTGTATGCATTAGTTTCAACGCCTGTCAACATTAACCATACAAATTTTTATTAAATTTCACAATCTCTCGTACACCAGCACAGAGCAAGAATTTGAATACAAAGTGCAATTCATGTCGCATTCACCACACCCTAATTGTATCCTCTTCAAAAATGCACCCATCTGATTATTGAAGCTGCCAACACGTTGGTGCAGGCGTTCATTTCTAGATACCTAGACTACTGTAATTCACTGCTCTATGGTGTATCTGGCAGTGCTATTTGAAAGACGCAGGGCTGTATGTGTCATCAGTGAAGCTAACTAATGGGACCATATCATGCCCATGTTACATCAATTGCATTGACTTCCAGTCAGGCGACGAGTGGACTATGAAGTCGCATGCACTGACTGGTCAGACAGCTTCAGATTTAGCTGATAATGTGTATCATGTCTCAGCAGTTGTAAGCTTGCAACAGGAAACAGTTGGCTTTGGTCACAGAAGCTTTGACAGCTATGTTGCACGGTTGTTTGCCATCGTTGACAGGATATTACTATCAAACAATGTAAGTGGATTCTCAAAAACTTTTTTGTTTGAGAGTTGATTTGACTATGGCAGATTGTAACTGTATACTACATCATGCATATATAAAAAAGGAAAATATGTAGTGTGGAATGGAAGGACAAATTATTTTGCATGGAACTGACTAAGAGCTGAAAAGAGGATATACCAGTAATCACGGTGCTACAACGAAATAGCATGAGATATACGAGTATGTTTTAAGAATAAAAAGCAGACTAACGATAAGTTGAAAATGTAAAGATCATTAAACAGGGTGTGTTAGACCTAAATGCAGACGCAGGGCAACAATAACATAAAATGATACATGCAATAAAAACAAAAGCCAACATATAAACACGAAAATGAAAATTTCTTGCTCTGACAAAAAATGATCAAGTAATTATTTCTGTTTGTTTGACATCATTTATTTGCTCCAAAATGTGCAATATGAAAATGGAATAAAACATTAATGAAAAAATAGCAGAATACAAAAAAACAGTGCAATGACGCTATAAATAGTATTACTATTGGTATTATTTTATTCTTATAAATGGAAAGTTACTATATGATGCCAAAAATCGAAGTACATGTCAACGGCTTTTAAACACAACAGGGATTTCAAGTTTTTAAATGCACCAAACACATGATGGACTACCTTGTACTCCTGCTTGTCCAGTAAAGCCTTGTATGCCAGCGTTTCCTTTTGGACCTGTTGCACCAATAACTCCCACAAAGCCAGTTCCGCCGGTGAATCCTGTATCTCCCTGGAGACCTGAAGGCCCCTGCGCTCCAATACTTCCACGTGCTCCGGACTCTCCAGTGGCGCCCGTGCCACCTGGCTGTCCAGACAGTCCCACCAATCCCACAGGACCTGGCGATCCTCGCGGCCCAGTGTTGCCACGTGGACCAAGGAAGCCCGGCGACCCTCGGTTGCCCTTGGTACCACTGCCTCCGCGAGCTCCATCTGGACCTCTGACTCCGGGCAGGCCACCAGGTCCAGGTAGACCTACCTGACCTCGTGCACCTAACTGCCCAGGAACTCCAATCAACCCAGATCGTCCAGGATTTCCACTTTGACCTGGCACTCCAATTTCTCCACGCTGTCCTTCGATACCCTTGACTCCTTCAAGCCCAATAGGTCCTGTGGCTCCAAGCTGACCAGGAAAGCCTGCTTCACCTTTCTGACCCTCGGGTCCAGTAAAGCCCATCGCGCCTTTAAGTCCTTGTATGCCGGTGTCTCCATCAATCCCAGGTAAACCTGCCAAGCCCATCGGTCCAGTGAACCCATTTGCACCTGGTCTGCCTGGAGTTCCTGAGAATCCGGTATCTCCACGAGCGCCGGATGAGCCAGTGAAACCAGGCTGACCTGCACACAACAGGGTACAACTTATAATTAGATGATTACTACCACACGCCATGCTGCTGCTGCTTCCACGGTCTCAATATATCACGGTTGATAGATCTATCCTTCACTACATGTAATAGGCTTATATCCAGGAAATAACTTCAGCAAAGGTGAAAGCTGAAAGCAGGGGGAGGGGTTCTGTGTAGTCGGTCCAATAGCTTCAGTCCATTCAACTAGGGGCAATTTGCATTTGAAAACTGCTATATCCGTGCTACTTTACTTTACTTACTTCCATCAGCACACTGATGGATTAATGTTTAAGTTAACTTTTATAGTAAACGATAAATGAGTAACAAAGTTAAATTAAACTTTTAAGTTAAACTTTTTGATTAAACGTGCCCAGCTTTTGCAAAAACACACACCAGTTGTACAAGGTTAATGTAACTTTAGTTTTAATTTTAGTTTTAGTTTGAGTAAGTTTTATAATGTTACCATGATGTGGGGAAATCATTGGAAAATATAGATGTAAACTTCGGCAGCCGATGTCATGCTCCAATAACGGCTTAGTTTCTCTTTTCTTGCGTCTGTCTGTGTGATAATATTTGTGCTGTGTTGTAGTGTTGTGTTTGCTTTTTTTATTTTTTTTACATGTATTAGGCTTAGCTACTATGGGCTTTGGTTGCCTGATACAAATAAGGATTGATTGATTGTAACAGAATTAATTAACGGCCGTTAAATGGTTGTTGTTGTTGTTGTAACAGAACTAATTCCTTTCATGAAGCAAATAACAGCGTTATTAGTATCTGTAGGTCTCAAATGGAACTGAGCTATTACCTATAAATCACTGTCAGTAGCACTACTAACCTACCTGCATCTGTTACTTCAGCAATATCAACCCACTAGATCCCTTCGGTCAGATCACCCGGCTTCAACAGATCCAGAACTCTCTTGCACGTGCTGTTGTCAAAGCTCCCAAATTCAGTCACACCACTCCCATCCTCCGGTCTCTACACTGGCTAAAGATAACTGAGCGCA
>Ga0126332_10000847_pt1 | contig 10565 bp, 10 predicted proteins | sample InaspJWI42metaG_FD_94482 | JGI IMG/M metagenome (GOLD analysis project Ga0126332, IMG submission 94482) | Marine gutless worms symbiont microbial communities from Oahu, Hawaii - Inanidrilus sp. 2 OAHU.JWI-42 metaG | ecosystem: Host-associated > Annelida > Digestive system > Unclassified...
ACACTTCATCAAATTTTCAGTGCATGTTCCTGTGCCCATGGCCTGGTCTTTCTGCAGTGGCATTGAAGTATGCTATGTAGTTCGAGTATTAAGGACGAGAATGTTTGCCCATAATCAGCCATGCCATGCAAAAATTAAACTAATACAGCACATACTCAAAATGACTCACCAGGGGATGCTGGGGGCAAAGCTGCTGCCTACAACTAGCTTGTTGTGAATGCAGACATTTTTACAAGTGATAGCAACAGCATCACTCAAAACAATTTCAGTCATTCAGTCTAATGGGCATTCAGAAGAGTGCATACCTCCATCATGTCATATTACAAAACTGCCACAGTGTCATTAAGTAGTAGGAGCCTAGATTGTATGCAAACTCTAACTCTAACTCCTTCTCTAAGCAATCACTTCCTCAACTTAAACTCTTCTCTGGTCCACATCCCCCAACTACACAGCAATCTACCCGTAAATTTTCTAGTAATTCTGCTCACAAATAAACAGACAAATACAAACTAGAAGTCCACTGGAAGCCATGTGGAGAATGCCAACATCAGGGCCTGCATGCATGCACATATGTACATAAGCAGAGATGGACGGACAGACCCAAAATATAAAGCCTCTGGCCTCACACATAGGATGGGTGGAGGCATAAAACATTAACCCTGTCAACCAGTGGTGAAGGTAGTAAACTTTGCACAATGAAGGTACACGTAATGAACATATACCATCTTCTTCATAGTCACCAATGGAGTATTTTTCTTCCTCGAAACACTTGGCTAAATGCTGGCCCTTGATTTGTACACCAGGCCTGTGCTCCAACACTCCAGCAAGGTTCGGTGTCGCCAGTTTCCGCCATCGGCTCAATGTCTGAGAGCCTAACAAGCAGCCATTTCCAGCAAACTGACCACTTTCCAACACTTATAAAACGATGCATTTTATCAAGTGCAGTCCCTCGTTCAATGGCATGAATATGTCCCCTTTGAAAGAACAAGGTGTTGCACAGACGATGAGATCCATTGCACAGGAGTTCATTGTGCTTTGGGGCACTTTGAGCCAGCAATGCTGAAAACAAATCAAGATAGCATATCGGCCAGAACGGCCAGCTCTGTTAACATCCAGCACATTTAATAGACTGCTCAGTTTCTGTTTCTTCCCTAGCAGTAGCTGAGACCATATGCCTAGCCAGAGATGGACAGAGAGGATCAGTTTGCCTGGATAGTTGGTTTAAGTCCCAATACAGTGGGCCACTTTATCTTTCGCTGAGAGTCTATCAACTTAGCCAATGAGCCAAGGGTGCTGTTTTTGCACTTATCACATCGAAACTACACAACAGTAGCACACAAATATAAGCAAAAATCACTGACATCACCGCAATATTCAGACACAATCTGTATGGCAACTAGGAATCCTTCAATTCAGGTCAGACAGACTGTTTTGCAACATTTTTAAGCTGGCTTTAAACTTCAGCTCATTGTTACTTATTTACAGTTTCAAATTCAGGCATGCTTTTAGCCATAGTTGGCACATTCCACCAATTGATGAGCTGATGTTTCCTCCCTATGCTCTTGACCTTCTACATTCATCTAGATAGTTTCAAGGTGAATCAGCAAAAGTCATTTGTACAAGTGATTGTGCAGACACACATACAATACACACACATACCAGACTGACTGCTCTACCCCACTTACGTGGTTGGCAAAAACATTAGTCAACCACTTGAAAAATGTGTTAAAGCAAATCAAAGTAACCTTCGAGTGGCTTGACAAGCTGCAGTCTGCAAGGAACGCGCAGGTGAGACTGGTTGTAAGGATCTGCTGATGCCATCGCTGAGCTGCCTGTTGACAAGTAACTTTCACTGCCAGGACTTGAACACCCGCAAAGCAGTGGCTCATTCCCATCTTCCACTGACAGACTACCAATCAAACAGTTTACCTCACACTTTTCACATTTCATCAGCACTACGAAATTCTACACTTCATAGAGCCTATCTTACCTTCAGGGCACAAAAAACTGTATCAGCTGAATAGTGGTGCTTCCCAAATGTAATGGAATATGATAAAAAAAGCTTTAAAAAACACTACAAAAACCATTTTAACAGCCATTTTTCAGGACTAGCAAATAATGATGAAATCGTTCCAGATGACTATGTGACGACGACAACAGATGTCATTCCTGACTCCCCATCAACAGTGTCAAATCATTCAAAGCAAGAATTGGAGTGTATGAATTACACAAGTTACTTTCATTAAAATACAGTAAGAATAAACTTCAAAATCTTGAGCAGTGGCAATAAGTATGTGACAAGTATTAATCAACATGATATGATATTTCAGTGCACATGACTAGTAACAAAATAAAAATATCATGTGACATAAACTTGTATAAACCGCTGTATTATTTAAGTGAAAATGAACCACAGGTGATCGATTATCTGCTAAGCAGTGTTAAAAATAAATGACAATAAACAGATTCTGAGATACATTTGGAGTGAATCCAGGATTTGGGATAAACAAAATAAAAAGGTCGAAAATTCTAGAAGTCTATAGAAGAACGAAGAAAGATCTCACCCTCTGCATCTGTCTTCAACATGATTTACAGGTGACATGCATGATGACAGCGTAGAACTGACTGCAGATGCGAGGGTTGAGGAGACAGCATTGACAGCTCGTGCAGTCTGCATTGCTCTCATGCTCTGTTCACTACACAAACACTACACTGGTCTCAGTTGTAACTAAGTAAGAGTATTTGTCCAGTGATGGCAAACCTGACACAGTGTGGGCGATCTGAGGATCGACTACCATCATGGGCAGATGTGATTATCACCAAAGACAGCGTAACATATAACCTTCACCACAGACTGAGCACCCTTACTGTATTGCCTGGGTTGACTCATTTCTTCCACCCTTCATGGGACAGTACATGCCTTCAGTGCTTTGACGATGTTGGTTGGGCAGCAGGAAGGGCATCCGGCCTGTAAAAACCTGAGTGGTGGGGTGCTGGCACGGTTATCTGTCTGGAGCTAGGTGCAGACTTGCATATGGCCCAGCTGATGCCACTGCCACTCACCATCTCTTGCTTCAGTAAAATCCAGATTGGGTTTGCCTTTCGCCTTTCTGGTACCGGCTCACCCGGGTAGTCCTGGAAAAAGGGCCGTTAAACGGGTGTGTGTGTGTTCACGGGACAGTACACTGAGTATCAGCTTACATGACGAGTACTGCTTTGTCTACAAAATTACTTCTCATTCTTGGCGTAACAGTTATATGAAAGAGAGAATTTAAAAAAATAAATGATCATGAAATGAAACACTGTACTGGCAGGCTGCTACCACTACCACGCTGCTAATACTACTGATGGTGGCATGGCATACTGGTAGCATCATTGGGCATAGCAACAAAGTTACTCTATGTTAAGCCCAGTCAGTACAAGGTTGGGTGACTATGTATGGGCTGGTATACCATTGCAGTATGGAACAAGCCAACTAGATGAACTCAGCCTTGCATCCCTCTAGTGTCACTAAATTGATTACTGGCTTTGCTGGAGGAAAATCAAGTATGTCACCTCTGCCGGGTGGTAAGCTGTGATCCCATATGTGAGATGTGAGTTCCCAAGGCGGTCAGGATAGTCGTGTGTGGAATGCCTTGCCATCATATCTCCGACAGAGAATGAACTATTAACATTTTATGAAATCACGGTGGTAAGGACGTGTGTTTAGGCTGCATATTGCTCTGTTTTACTTACTTACTTACCTACTGCTGTACTACTACTGATTACAAACATGCAGAAGAGACCTGCAGTCATCTGGATAGCGAAGACTGCGGCGGATGCTATGGTCTAGCTGTACAGCAAGTGAGTCACCCGAGACATATGGCGAGTCATTGGTACAATGGTAACGGATCACTCGAGGCTTTGATGATTTCTGCAGCTCTCGAATCTCCTCATGTGCATTCCTCAGTAGTTCCAGACATTCGTCATATCTCTCTTCCCAGTCAATTATCTGCATAAACACCAGACACTCGACAGTAACTAGTCGGCATCACAGCTGTTGTTACTGTTACAGTATCTCCACCAAAGTTTTAACCAATTCAAATTCCACCTGAAAGCCCATCTGTTTCCTCATCGTTAACATGTGCTGTCATTTGCAACCTAGCGAATGCCTGCACCTCAGATTCAGGCCCTGTGCTCAACAGTCAACACCATGCGCTTTAAAAATGTATGTACACATTTGTACACATGTATGTACAGGGAGGGTCAAAAAAAGTAAGCTGTTGTACTGTGATAGATATTTCAAAGGCTAGACCATAGTCGTAATGCTAAATACCCTATAATTTTGTGAACGGTTCAATCAGCACTTGAAAGTTAGCAACACTTATTCTATTTCCGTGGTTAAATATTCTATGCTACACACTTTTGTGACGCATGTTTACGAAGCTAGTTCGTGTTTGCCTGCTTTCAGCCATAGAATATTTAAACATAAAAAACAAGTGTGACAAAATATTTCAGGAAGAAATATCACACAATGCTTCATTTTCTCTGTAGCTATTTGTATTTGTTCACGTTCCTCCTATCTTCTCAGTTTTGAACAACCTGACCTTTGACCTTGATTTTTTGCACGTGACCATAGCTCATCAGCAATTAAAAGTCAAGATCAGGGGTAGGGTTAGGAAGGATGGTTATGTGGCTAGTCTGACCTGAATCCTGCAATAAACAAAAGATACTTCACTGGCAAATGCACAATACAAATCAACAGGTTAACAAAGATGAATAATAGCAATAACAACAACAGTATAATAAATAAACTAAAAAAATTTTTAAGTAAACTTGCATCTTTCTTCTAACCATTATCACAGTTTTGTACAAATAGCCAAACCAGACCTCAGCAATAAACTTCTGCTGCGTTTCTTTCATGGCCGTGATTTGCCTTTCCAGTTCAGCATTTTCTGTTGTAAACTGTTTGCACACATACATGATTACCAATGTGGCAGACATTTTCTATACACATGTAAGTTAGCCTCTTGATACTGAACAGAAAATGGTGCAAAATTTTGCACCAATATACCCTTCCTAGCCAGGAAAATGACTAATCACACACTGGCCCTAGTTCTTTTTAAAACTCTTAACCAACTACCAGAAACTGTTGCCAAACAAATAACAAAATTTCAATATACATTCCAACAAGGTTCTTCTGACTGCACAGAAGAGGTAAGAACTGTTTTGTAGCCAGTGAAACTGAACAGTTATCAACATCAATATCAACGTCACCTGCTCTGTTGCAACATGATATACTGAGATGGTATAATTGTTACAAATACATGAGAACAGAGTAATTGTGTAAAACATACACTGATTTATAAGTGGAATGTGTTAAACCTAGACGAAGGCCAAAGACAGTACATGACAGATTGACTGAGTTAAGGCTTAACGTTACAATTGACATAAATGAGGACACTTTCCCTTGACATTTTGGAGGTGTTCTTCCCTGCTAATCGCTTAAGATGATACTGAAAAAACAAAGCCTAAAACAACAAAATCAGCTGTGCATCAGTAAACCTACATAAAAAGATAATACAATACAAAATAAACAAGAATCTGTTTGGGACACCTTACATGGCATCCAGCATAAAAATAGTATAATAGTATGGGTCGAGTGTTACTGCCCTGGGGCCTGCATGAGGCAAGATACCAGTAACACAGAGAAGGTCACAAATACAATCTAAGCACATACTACGTACCTTTACAGCATTCTTTTCCAGTGCCGCAATCTTTGCCATCAGTGACGATATTTTCTCGTTCTGGGTGGCGATTATGTCCGACCTGGTTGTTAACTCGTCGTGCAGCCGACCAATCCGGAGGCTCGTTGCCTGCAGCTCGCGGACACAGTCGTGCACAAGCCCCGCCTCCTCATCCTCTAGGCTCGCCGTCTCATTGGACAGCTGCTCTGTCTTTGCCTTCGGATATAAACAATGTAAACAAAACGTGATAAGTAAGTAAGTAGTGAACTCATGAAAACAATTCATCACAATGTGCCGTGGTCAATACAGCCTAAACACGTCCTTTCAGTGACTTCACAAAATGTCTGTAGTTCATTCCGTCGGAGATATGATGGCAAGGCATTACACACATGAGAACCAGCAGCAGAGAAACTTCTGTCACTTAAACTGACATGGTGTACTGCACTACATTCATTGCTCAGCCCACAATCACACTGAACAAATATTATGCGTATGTATGTCAAACTTATAAACGACTGAAGAAAAAGCCGAGACGAACAAGTCCCAACCTTCAAGCTGACATTCTCATCCTCGAGGTTTTGAATCTTTCGGCGCAACATGTCAATCGTTGTTGATGCCCAGCTACTGACATCTCCGCATCTCTCTGGCTTCCTGCAACACATATGGCCATAAATTATTTATCCATCCCATTCTGTTATACATATGCATTCGACATGGGCCTGCCTGACTTCTCCTGTAGCAATGGGACACACAGTACATATGTCTAACAACAGATGGAGAATGGGTGAAAAAATGGCTGCTTTCCAGGTGAATGTAACCAATGGACTGGCTTCATCACTTCTTCACCAACATCAGATTCCTGAAGGAAGGAGCAGTGTTCTCTGTATACTGGCTGTCCAATGCCAGTACTGGGTGCAAAATGTTTCAAATTAACAGAAAATCACAATGACTGAAAAAACGGCAGCAGAATACACTAGACTGCAGATGGCAAGAGTGCTGCTTCCGTTAAGGCAGTGTCCAACATCAGCACCACGTGCAAAATGTTGTCAAAATTCACAGAAAATCAACACGCCTAGAATGGATGTGAACAGGAAAACCATCTGTATTATACATTCATTTTCATGTCAATCTTCTATTCAGACTTGACTACAACACTGAAACTGAAACCTGTGTCTTAAAGAAAATGCACTGATGCCTCATACTTTGACAGAATGCTGGTGTGCTATACAAATCTCATTACAGGTTATTTACAGGGTTCCTATAGTTCTTCCAAAGCCAAATTCCATGACTTTTCAAGTCAATCACATCACATTCCCTGACCAAGTGCCACACATTTCAGTACTGAAAGCACACAATTATTTAATTTCCAAGCAGCAAAAATTATCTCAGTATGCGGATTTTACCATCTCCAACTATTCTGTACCTGGATTTTTAACTTTCCTTTTCATCCATGCACTTCATGTACTGTTTGAAGTTTGGCAAAATATCAATTGTTTGTTCTATCACTGGCACATTTTCTATCCAATGATGTGCAATTGTAATTTTGCATTTTCACTGACTTTCCCCGGCCAATCAAATTTTCTGATCTTTTCCAGTTTCCCTGACCTTTAGGAACCCTGTATTTAGTAGAAAACAACATACATGAAGGGAGATTCCTGCTCATCAGCAGCATGACTGTAGACCTCAAGCAGTGCATCTTTAACTGACACCACGTGCTGCAGCTGCAGAACCTGAGTGCACACCCATCACAAGCTGCACAGCAACAGAGCAGACTTCACTGCAACAACAGCCATAAACTCCAATGTGGGTCACCAGAGTTCAATTCCATCTGAGGTTGGTTGGCATTTAACAGCACTGTCAACACAAATTAAGTTGTATCGCACCTTTAGAAAAGTAAAAAAGAATCCTTATTTACTTTATTATCAACGTGAGGGTATGTAATTAAAAGTAATGATTTCAGTTAGATGCAATCATATGTATAGAAAAGGGGGATAAAAAGGCGATAAATAACCTATAAGCAATCTTTATGTTTTTTAACTCCACCAAAGACTTAAGTCTTACTATCACGCAAAGAGATTCAAGCCAGAACAGCACCAACATTTTTGCCATAAATGTCACAATAACTTAATGACATACTGCACATTTACTGAGAATACATGCTGCCATCGAAAAATCCTGACAAATTTCAATAACATGGAAGGTCTGGATATGCCCACAAGTAACACGAACTTTTTGGAGCACACATCAATTCTGACTGCATGCCATTGTTAATGCCACAAATATAGGTCCACTACTATTTCTACTGCTACTGTGACACCAAAATTACAAAACACCACAGACATCATCATCACAGATCTCAACAGGAATTAGCCCTAAGGATAGCATACTGTTTAGAATTCCAATGCTATGGCTTCTCCTATATTAACAAAAGCGTTAAAAATAAATACGTATAACAGATGCACAAATGCATCACTGCATACATTTGATAATCACACTTCATAAATATTCAAACTATCAGTTATTAACTCCCTGATACTTATACATCTCTAACAATACTATAAATTATTTTTAAATTTGTGCATTTCCAAATAATGCAAATCATACAAATAGCACAAAATCCAAGAAAACAAAATCTGACAAAACATGCAAATAAATTAATATGAAAAATATCCAGAAAAAAATATCTGCTACAACATGCAAAACAATTTCCAATATAAAATCCAACTTAACCTAAAGCTCAAAAAAACAAAAATAATCAATGCTACATTTCTTAGTAATATTTGCATTTTAAAATATAAACTATTTTTATCTTAATATTGATATTACTGCATATTACTATACCAGGGATAAGAATCTAAGGTCTAAAAGTCATGTTTGAGCAAAAAAGTTAGCAGTTCCAAAGCTGTCACTGATAGCATTCTGGAAGTGGCCAAAACCTTTGGCACTAAAATAACTAACAAATACCAAGAGTATTGCATTACCATTACAGCCGGCACTGCTACTACCTTGTCTGTGGCTTGCAGTAACTGCTCCTCCAAATACTCATTGTGACTGCGAAGAGTCTGACTGTCAGCCAACAGCTTCTGCCCAATCCTTGCAGCTAGCTCCAAATCTCTTTCTTTCTATATCAAGATCACTTGATACATTCTTTAATAATAATAATAATAAACAGATTTGTATAGCGCCATAAGGTCGTACCTTCAAAGGCGGTTTACTTGTTAGATGCATGCATGTCTGCATCCACATTTTCAAATGTTCAGTGTTCAACATTAGTTTAGAAAGTATATGTACAAACACATCTGTGCCCATACTAAAGACACTCACAATGTAAAAAATAAAGTTAAATGATAAACAAATTATATAACACCCATTTATAGATTACCATGAAGCCAGGAAATATAAAGATACATGGCCATTAAACAGAAATTAGTAAAGTTATCCACAGATTCAGTCTACACTCTACAGTATTTCATCTGATATATTACCATTATTTGAAAGCAAAAATAAATGATAAATGATGTACAACTGTCTTTGTTTTGAGTTCATTACATTCATTATACCAAAGAAATTCCACCTTATACTGGCATTTTTAGCAATCTCACATGGAATTTCTCCATAGTTCATATTATGCTATATGATGGTTGATAACAACATACTGTGAAACTGTCATGACATGCAACAGTGACTGTCAAATATATCTTGCAATGATTTGAAATTGCACTGACCTTCAGTGCTTTGACACTGTTGGTTGGGCGGCAGGAAGGGCATTCGGCCTGTAAAAAACTGACTGGTGGGGTGCTGGAATGGTTATCTATCTGGAGCAAGGTGCAGACTTGCACACGGCCCAGCTGATGCCACTGCCATCCACTGTCTCTTGCTTCAGTAAAATCCAGATTGGTTTTACCTTTCTGGTACTGGCTCACCCGGGTAGTCACCAGAACAAGGGCTGTTAAACGGGTGTGTGTGATTTGAAAATGATTACATAGCTTTCAAGGTCATCCAAGGTCATTTATAAACTACATCTGTGACACAGAAACATAATTAAAATATTACAATCTGTGCTTTGCAATGTACTGTACGATAACAACACTGACCAACTAAACCATCAGTATAGAATACTACATACTGCATGCAATCAAACATAACAACTGAACTGTGAAACAAGAACTGCTTTACAACTCAAAAACTGAGACAATCTAAAAACACAATTATAATATTATAATGACAGTGCAGGCAATTATTGGCATGCTACAAAATATACCTCCTCAAGCAGCAGTGTTATCGCAGTGACATCATCATATGTCTTTGTCATCTGGCTCACTCGCTCGCCAGACAGAACTGCAAAACACATCAAATAATAACAAAACGTAGCACGTCAAAGGAAAGCTCATATGTTGCTATGTCAAGTAATAAAGGTAAAGTGTGCCATACCCCATGAGGAGTGTAGATGGAATGAGTACCCGGTAACTACTGAAGTCTGACACACAGCCAGTACAATGGTTATGGTTATTTCCCAGTTGCAGGGCAACTGATCAAGACCCTGATCAGCACCAAATTACACTCACTGGTGACAGAGGCACACGCATGCAAACAACTCACCCAATATTGTTACCTCAAAGCAAGATGACCGGAGTTTGAACCCACAGCCTTTTGAGTCATTAAGTCCAATGCCCTAACCATTACACCACCAGGTCACACATTTACCAGTAATACACACACACCCGTTTAGCGGCACTTTGTCCAGGACTACCCGGGTGAGCCAGTACCAGAAAGGCAAAACCAATCTAGATTTTACTGAAGCAAGAGACAGTGAGAGGCAGTGGCATCAGCTGGGCCATA
>Ga0126332_10000848_pt1 | contig 10562 bp, 8 predicted proteins | sample InaspJWI42metaG_FD_94482 | JGI IMG/M metagenome (GOLD analysis project Ga0126332, IMG submission 94482) | Marine gutless worms symbiont microbial communities from Oahu, Hawaii - Inanidrilus sp. 2 OAHU.JWI-42 metaG | ecosystem: Host-associated > Annelida > Digestive system > Unclassified | place...
AAGGTTTGAAGTCGGGTGGTATTCCCTGACCACGGGGAACTTTCCAAACTACCCGGATATTGCCGGATTGTAATTCTTCGATTTCCAGATAGACCGGACGGATATTATCGGCCAATGCAAAATCAGGTATTGCAAACCATAACAATATTAATCCAATGATCCATTTAGTGATGGTACGCAATGATTTCATGAATTGGAACATATTGATCCATCTACAATTCAGGTATTAAGGGATTGAGAAATTTGGGAATTGAAGTAATTCTATCAATTTACAGATCTCGTAACTTTCTCTTAAAATGAGTCAACTTTTTTGGACACTATCTACTTCTATTTGCGCAAAATTAAGGGATTTAGGAATTGTGGGATTAAAGGGTAAAATCAATAAATTAAAATAGATAGAATTCCTCCAATTCCTAAATCCCCTAATTCCTAAATTCCTCAATCTTACCCTTTCACATCCAAATCATAAGGCAAGCCTTCGACCAGGACTCGATATCGTGAGCGTATCTCTTCGTATACCTTGCGGGTATTTTCTTCCTGATTCGCGAACATCCAGTCGTTCCTAACCCGATCGATGATATCTTGGAAATTCGGCAATTTGGCTTCCCGGCGCTCGTGGATGTAAACGCAATGGTATCCATAAGCCGACTTAATGGGTCCAAACCACGCACCGGGCTCCAGGTCCCCCACTGCCTCGGCAAAGTCTGTGCCGAAGCGGTCTCTAATTTCTTTTACACCGCACTGCGCACAGCCTGGCGATAAAATGGAAGCATCACCGAGTGTCGGTGCTTCGGATGGATTGTGACCTTCTTTTGTCAGCGCTTGGGCCGCCTGTTTTGCGCCATCGATCCCACGGCTGTCGATACTGAAATAGACCTGCGTAAAGGTTATTTGTGGTGGAATCTCGTATTTTGGGCGATTTTCAGTATAATAGTTTCGCAGGTCATCTTTCGTAGGCTCTGTCATGGCCGATAGGTCTTTGAACAGGAATTCCATTTTTTGTGCCAAGCGGCGACGAACAACAATGTCGCCTTCATCAAGACCCATCGCAACGGCTTCACGACTGAGAATTTGCTCCCGAATAAGTTGATTGACCCGGCCTCTTAGATCCTGGACAGTGGGCCTGCGCCCCATCTGTTTATTGAATATGGTGTGCATCCATTCAATATCGGCTGAAGAGACCTCCACAAGATAGGGGTCATCATCAATTGCCTCCGGTTTTCGATCCAGGACTGCATGAAGTCCGAAAACAGCCAGACCCAGGACGAAAAAATGAATCAGCGGTTGGCGCCAAAATCGCTGAGGCTTTTGATTGTTGGTTTTAAGAAGTTTCTTCCTCCAAGAGCGCAATTTGAAAAACATTGATCGCTACTCCTTTCTTTTCATCGTATTGAACGACGACGGCCGCAAGCGGATTGGTGCAGCTCGCAGCCGTCCTTTATTTCCGGGTTACTAGCCAAACATATTTGAAATTCGGTAACCGTTCACAGGTTCAGGGTCAATTTCGTTAACTTAACATCAACTTCTAGTGGGAGTGGCTTCGACACGACTGAGCTCATCGCAGGCCAGCCACGAAAAGAAGTCTCTTTTACGTCTTAATCGCGGCTGCCTGCCCGCCATCGCTCTCGCTCAGCCGAGGCGGGCGGGGAAGACGCTCCCACAGAGATAAGACCAATCTTTAAGTTAATGACATTCACTTGCAACCGTTAATCTTATGGCCGATAAATAGGAACATGACAACATTGTGTGGCCGGGTCTTTAAACAATGATTTCAGATTGACAGACTCAGGTCCTTTATGCAAATTATAATTCTCGGGCGTGCATGAAAAAGCATGATAAACAGCGGTATAAGTACCTAAGCTTTTTGCGAGACTGCGCTCGATAAAAGTGGCCAATGGCAATTGAAGATTGACGATTGAAGATTTGTGCCCCGCCTTGGCGGGATTCGCTCCGTCATTTTATTGATTGTTTTGTTAGAATTGGTAGAAATCCTTAAATATTCAATCGTCAATCTTCAATCTTCAATTCCGGCTTGTCCGGGTTGGGAGTTTAACCCGGCAAAACATCTACAGATTATGCAAAAGTCGTGAGCAATAAAAGCTATCAATGGAATGCACAGCAGTATGCGCAATACTCCTCTGCCCAGTATTTGTGGGCCCTGGAGTTGATCGAAAAGCTGAAGCTGCAGGGCAACGAGAGCGTACTGGATATCGGTTGCGGCGACGGTAAAGTGACAGCGGCCATTGTCGACCGTTTGCCACGGGGCAACGTTGTCGGCATCGACAGCTCCGTGGAGATGATCAATCTGGCCAAACAGATATATGCCGATCATCAGCGGTCACGATTGTTGTTCCATAACCTGGATGTGCGGGAGCTAGGATATAAGAATCGCTTTGATGTGGTGTTCTCGAATGCCGCGCTGCACTGGATAAAAAATCACCCCCCAATTCTGCTACGCATTCAACAGGCCATGAAAAAAAGCGGGCGCCTACTTTTTCAAATGGGCGGGCGGGACAACGCAGCGCAAGTTGTAGAGATTCTCGATACGTTAATCAATGGAAAATGGGCTGCCTACTTTTCAGAATTTTCTTTCCCTTACGGATTTCATGGTCCCGAAGCCTATTCCAAATGGCTGGTGGATGCGGGACTGCAGCCTGTCCGGGTGGATCTGATTGAAAAAGATATGCTTCACAAAGGAGAAGATGGGCTGTCCGGCTGGATCCGAAGTACTTGGATGCCCTATGTGGAAAGGGTCCCTGTGAATTTGAGAGAATCGTTTATTGAAAACATCGTCGAAGATTATCTCATGGCGCATCCCCCGGATAGCGAGGGCGTCGTGCATGTGCTGATGAAACGTTTGGAAGTAGAAGCAGTAAAATCTTGATGAAAAAACCGGCCCGTATTGTATTGGATGTTTAAATCCATAAATAATCGGAGGTTTCGAAATTTTATATTAAGTAGTTGATATGTATTATCTTTTTCATGGTCGGTTGCTGTTCTTCTCAAACGGTAAGTATTTTTTTAATCGCTGGCTAATCATTGCATTTAATAATCCATTATCCGCGAGCTGTCCAGCCCGCATCAACATTTATAATGGCTCCTGTTAGAAAGCGGCTTTCCTCCGAAGCCAGCCAGCGTACGGTGTTGGCGATATCTTGCGGTGTTATGCGGCGACCTCTGAATAAATGCCCTTGAGAGAAATGTTCATAGGTTTCTGTATCCAATTCGATTTGTGAAGCCAATCCTTCCAGCATGGGCGATTCAACCGTTCCCGGGCATATGGCATTGACGTTAATATTGTGGTCAGCAACCTCCATGGCCAGCGCTTTCGTGAGACCAATGATGCCGTGCTTGGCCGCGGCGTAGTGAATTGAAAGGCCCAATCCTCTTAAACCCGCCACAGAAGAAATATTGACAACTTTGCCATACTTTCTTGCGACCATATGAGGGATGGCATACTTGCAGCAAAAAAAGGTTCCTTTGAGGCATACATCCAAAACTTCATCCCAGGCTCTTTCAGTTATCTCGCTGAGAGAAAAAAGGGAAATAACACCGGCGTTGTTAACCAGTATGTCCAGCTGGCCGAACGCTTCAACCACCCGATCAATCGTTTTTTTTACCTGTTTTTCATTGCGCACGTCGCACTGCAACCCAATAGATTTGACACCAAAAGCGGCCAGATCATCCACACTTCTGTCAAGATCAGCTTCAGTTGAAAGATTATAGGGAACGGTCTCAAGATCCCGGCAAATATCAATAATAGCCACCGAAGCTCCTCTGTTAGCCATGTCTCTGGCAGTCGCCAAACCGATGTTGCGGGCACCACCGGTAATTAGGGCAGTCTTTCCTTTGAATTCCCGTTGGATTTCGTTCACCATAAAAGATAAAACCTTTTACCCGCATTCAACCAAGTAAAGATTCCGGGCTCAGAGGACCCGGCTTTGATTTCACCCCACAGGGATTGAGTTTACCTTTAGACGTCGAATGGAATGATGGAATATTGGAATATTGGGTACAAAAACGGTCCGCCGCAGGCGGATTAACCTCTCATTTAGAAAATTAATCTAAAAAAGATCTCATCCTTATGAACCCACTATTCCAATCCTCCAAAGGCGGATCTTCGACATTCCAGTATTCCAGCACCCCATGACATTTGTCTACGGCATAGCTATTTGCCTCTGACCCCCGACGGCGGGATCTTCGACTGGCCCAGAGGACCAGGATCTCTATGTTTGATTAAAACTCTCTGCGAACTATTAGGTCTCCGCAGTTGTTGGATCGATCACTGCTTGAACTTTGGAGATACGATCTGCCGGAAAGCCGCCCTTTTGAGCGTGTTCGCGGATCGCCTCCTCGTCCGGAGCAATATAGACGCAGTAGATCTTGTCATCAGTGACGAAGCTTTCAACCCATTGAATCTGTGGTCCCATTTCCTGAAGCACTCCGCAGGATTTCTGTGAAATACCCTGGAATTCTTCAGCGGACAATTTTCCCGCCCCGGAGATTTCTCGCTCGATTACATATTTCGGCATGGGTGTTCTCCTTTCTTGATATATTTAAATGTATTATGAACGCATGTCTGTCTGCGCTGAACAGGAATTTTCCGCGCTATTGAATAATTCCTTAGCATTCATGTTAATTCACCATGCGCAGGAAGAGCATACATAAATACAACATCTGCTCAGTTGAATCCTATATCCAGGCGTATTGCAAAAATCACGCCATCCAATGTAAAGGGAAACAATGATTCGAATTACAATTTCCTGCAGATAATTTTGTTATAATTCCAAACAATTAAACTCTTTAATCACTGAGGGTAGGCTTCAACCGTATCTTGATGATGGTGCATATTTTTTTCTATCGCTGCAACGTTATCCCTTTTGACCACACTCGACCCCAATAGGGACCTATACCAATATTATCAACATATTAAAGAATCAGATAGCTGATATGGTTGGGACTTTTTTTCACTCATGAGACTAACCAAGCCGGAAAACGATGTTGTTGGCTTGGTCTTTTGAACTAATTTTCAAATAAAACGACACAACCAAGAAATCAGGCGGTGGGTTTGGCACGGTAAAGTGGGTTTACTTTTTTTAAATATGCTGTTAAAAAATTAGCTCGCTTCGCTCACATAGCACTAAAAATCGATATTATTTTCCCGCTGCGGCGGGGTACAATTTTCGAAATGTTAAAAAAACCACGTCAATTTTGATAAAATCATGATTGTACCCGAGCACTCCCTGCTAAAATTTGAAATCCCTGAGGTCATTTATGGCTTAGGTGCGCTCACCCAAATTGGTAAGTGTTGCAGACGTTTGGGCGGAGAGCGGATTTTATTGGTTACGGATCCTGGCCTTATCGCTGCGGGTTGGGTGGACGAAGGCACAAAATATTTGGCACAAGAGGATCTTCGGTATGTTATCTACGACAATGTGGTGACCAATCCCCGGGATTTTCAGGTGGAACAGGGAGTAGAGCTTTATCGTCAAAAAAATTGTGATGTTATTGCAGCGGTCGGTGGCGGCAGCCCTATTGATACGGCTAAGGGGATTGGGATTTTAACCTCAAATCATGGAAGGATTCATGAATACGAGGGGGCTAATCTGGTCACGCAGCCAATACCGCCGTTGGTGTGCATTCCAACAACTGCCGGAACAGGAGCGGATGTCAGTCAATTTGCAGTGATCGCCAACAAGCGCACTAAGGAAAAAATGACAATCCTGAGCCGGGCAATTACGCCTGACATTACCCTGGTTGATCCGCGACTTCTTAAAACCAAACCTACTGAACTAATTACTGCCACAGGGATGGATACCCTAACCCACGCTATCGAAGCTTATGTATCCTCCCTTTCATGGCCCATGACGGATCCGCATGCCATCCATGCCATTGAGCTGGTCAATGAACATCTTGTCAATGCGGCGAAAACAAAAGACATGAAAGCTTTGGAGGGGATGTCTATTGCCTGTTTGGAAGCCGGGATCGCCTTTTCGAACGCTATCCTAGGAGCCGTGCATGCTCTGGCCCATCCATTAGGCGGACTGTATGACATTCACCATGGGCTCGCCAACTCTTTACTGCTGCCGGTGGTGGTTCAAAAAAATATGGAACATGCGCCCGCTAAATTCGCCAAAATTGCTCGGGCCATGGGTACCGAAACGCGTGAAAGATCTATTGAGGATATTACCCAAGAAGTTCCGGATCAAATTCAGAAATTGATCGGAAAATTGGGACTTCCTACCAAACTTTCTCAAGTGGGCGTCCTCCAAAAAGATATTCCACGCTTGGCCCGGATGGCAGAGGCCGATATCTGTATGCTGACAAATCCTTACTGCTATATGAAGGTCGAAATTGAATCGATGTATCGAGAAGTGTGGTAGGAAAACCAGATGGATCGCAACGTAAAAATTTCCATGCACGACTTTAAGGGCATTGGCTTTTCGAAAATAGGCCATTTCAAGGAGGTCCGGGCAAAAATTAAAGAACTTGAAAAGCTGAATGTCAAGCTTGCGCGACGGGGCAACCGCCTGGAAGCTATGTTTGACAGCATGAGCGACGGCCTGACGATTCTGGATCGGAACATGAATATTGTTTATGCAAATCGCGTGCAAAAGCTCATGTTTCCGGATTTTTCGCCAATTGGAAAAAAATGCTTTACAGCCTACTACCGGAAAAAAAGAATTTGTAAAGACTGTCCGGCCCTCAAGACGATTCAGAGCCATGAGACATTGCGAGGGGAGATATTGATTAAATTCGGTGAATTTTCCGGCCGATATCTGGAGTGGACCACTTCTCCCATAAATGATCCCTCGGGCAACGTGGAAGAAATTATACTCTTAATGCGGGACATTACGGAACGTAAAGAGTATGAATTTAAAATCATGCAGGCGGATCGGATGGCGGCCATTGGATTTTTGGCAGCGGGAATTGCCCATGAAATTAATAATCCCCTTGCCTCTATTGCAGGCTTTTCGGAAGGATTGATCAAGCGACTCAAAAAAATTGGGAACCTTGAAGTTACCGAGATGTTTGACGTCTTTAATGAGTATTTGAGCATCATAAACAACGAAGCTTATCGCTGTAAAGATATTATCAGCAATCTACAGGATTATAGCCGCAGTTCCAACGATGAGTTCGAAGTCCTTCGCATTGATCAAATCATCGCTGATACGACAACTCTTTTCCGCCAGCATGCCAAAGATAACAATATCAGAATAATTATCAGAAACAACCTTGCCGCTGATTTCAATCACATTTTAGGGAGTGAATCGCAGCTCAAACATGTATTCCTTAACCTGTTTAAAAATGCTTTTAAAGCCATTGGGAATGGTGGCCGCCTAACGGTTTTAGCCCGAAACGTAGATAATTCGATTGAAATCCTGATTTCAAACACTCGAAAGGACAATTCCTATCACCAGTTAGATAATTTTTATGACCCTTCCTGCCTGGGAAAACCCCTCAGAGATGGAGCAGATTTGGGTCTTTCCATTTGTCATAATATCATTCAGCATCATAAGGGGGAATTCGAGATAAAAAGTCATAAAGCCTCTGGGGTAACCTTCATCTTGCGTTTCCCGGCCAACTTGGATCAATAGATCGGCAAGCATGGCCGGGCACCCGGCCGGAAAGTTAAGAAGCGAATATTCGGCGCTTAGGGCCCACTCAAAAATAACGGATTGGTTTTTCAGTCATGTTCACGGGCAGCGGAAAGGAAACTGCAACATGCGTCAAGCCAACATTTTAGCGATTGACGATGAACAAAACATCAGACACTTGATTCAAAGCGAATTTTCCCTCGAGGGCTTTTCCGTAATGACCGCCGGCAGTGGTGAGGAAGGTTTAAGGCTTTTCGACAGCCACCAGTTTGATGTGGTGATCCTTGATATCAATTTGCCCAAGACCAATGGTATAGAGGTCCTCAAGCACTTAAAGCAGAAATCACCTCATGTCGAAGTTATCATGATTACCGGATATGGGGGCATTAAATCCGCCGTTGAATCAATAAAACTTGGTGCACGTGATTATGTGACCAAGCCATTCAAGCTGGATGAAATCCTGGCACTGACCAAACAAGCTATCAAGGAAAGCTGCCAACCACTGGATTCGGAAAATAAATCCAAAGAGATGCCCGCTGATATGGAAGCTCCTTTCATATGGTGTCCCAGCCAGCCGATGCAGGCAATCTACGGCTCACTCAAAAAAGTTGCCCCCACAAATAGGACCGTTTTGATCCAGGGGGAAACCGGCACAGGTAAAGATGTCCTGGCCCAACAGATTCACCTCGAAAGCAAACGCAAAAACGGGCCTTTTATAACACTGGACTGCGGCCTTCTTACTCACCACCTGGCCGAGAGTGAACTGTACGGCCACAAGAAAGGGGCTTTTTCGGGAGCTTCGGAGAGCAAGTTGGGATTGGTGGAAAATAGTCATAATGGTACCCTTTTCTTGGACGAGATTGGAAACATTGATCTGGAGCTGCAAAAGAAATTTCTTCGTTTTCTGGAAACCAGACAATTTCGCAGGATCGGAGAAACGAAAGAGTCACAGGTGGACACCCGGATCATTTTGGCTACCAATATGGATTTGCAGGTAGCTATAAAGAAAGGCGCCTTGAGAGAAGACCTGTTTTATCGGATGGATGTTATCCAAATTTCTCTTCCTCCGCTAAGAGATCGTCCCGAGGACATTGAATGTTTAGCCCGGCACTTTTTGTCAGAGGATGCCTTAGAGAATAGCCCTATAAACATTTCCGCCGAAGCCCTAAGAATATTAACGGAGTATACCTGGCCAGGCAATTTAAGGGAGTTGAAATCCGTGATCAATAAATCCATGATTTTTACCGAATCGGATGTCATCACACCGGATGATTTACCATCTCAACTTGCCATCAATAAAAAAATTAGTATCCACCGGTCGAAAACCTTGGAAGATATCGAAAAAGAACATATCCTCACTATCTTGGAAGAAACGGGTGGCAACCAGAGCAAAGCTTCCAAACTGCTGGGAATTAACCGCAAAACTCTTTACAAAAAAATTCATAAATATAAGATCTTTTCTTAAACACAAGCTACCCACCCATTTAGAATCACATTATTATATCAGTGCACGAATATTGCGGTCATTTTTCCCTTTTGGCCCCATAATTCAATATTCTTAATTTGTCACAATATATCAATGGGTTGGCTTTCAACTCGGGAGTACTATCGTTACTTTTACCCCAATCAACTCTGGTTGATACCTTCCTCCGTTTTTCTCATCAAATATGGTACCATCCCTGATGCCATGCCTTTTATATGAGGTATCAATGTGATTTAACTAAGAATATTCTGAAAGGTTCGCCTTGTTAAAGCGCCACTGCATTATCCTTAAAAACCTATTGGCGCGTATTTTGCTTACACCCCTTTGCAAATGAATTCTCGAAAGATGCCGGGGACGCGAAGCGCGGTTTGGAATCTTTCATAGTGTTTATCGAAGGCCTGGTTGGATCCGGTTTTTACCATATATCGTGCAAACAAGTGGGCGGTGACAAAAAACGCGTTCCTGTATCTAGATCCGAGGAGAAAGGGGGGATGCTCAAATTATTACCCATTGGAGGAACTGTGGACACAGGCAAATTCACACGTCGTGAATGAACTCTGTGCCACGTGCTTCGAAAAGGAGGAGAGAGATATGACGCTACCAGTACTTATCGCAATAAGCATTATGTGGTTTCCGTTGGCGCTGTTTTTCTTAGGCAAAGGAGAAGCCAAGAGTACCGGCGCCGTCTGCGGCATGGTGGGTATCGTAGTGATTATTGGGGCGATTCTTCAAGCAGCAATTTTTAAAGATGGCTTCACCGCAGGTTTGCTATTTGTACACGGTCTTCTATACAGCATAACCTCATACGCCCTGGTAAAAGGGATTGAAGATCTAAGGACCGTTGGAAACGTCGGCTTAACAGTGGCTATTGTATCCTTTATCTATATGATCCTTTTCTTTACAGGCGGACCTGTTTTGGCAGATGGCAAGCAACTGGTCGCGAAAAGTAACTACTTTGCATTGGCTTGCTTGGGATACACCGTGCTTACACTCGAGGTTTGGGGTGTCGGCTATGGAAAGAATCTAGGAAAGCCCCTGGCCTGGTCCTTGATCGTGTGGGTGGTCGTCGGCTTATTTATTCCTGCATTTTGGCTGCTGGTTGCAGGCACCTTGCCGTTTTAGATGAGGTAATTGTTAATTATTTATCAATCCAATGCCAGGACAGGGTAATATTAAGCCGGTTTGTGTTCAAAACTAGATTCACCGAAGCCAATCCGATGTTGCTGTAGCTGAAACCTGCCGAAAATCCATCAAATGCGCCAACGAGCTTGATAGGGCCAGATCCCTCAGATTGTGAATTCTGCTAGTACCCGGGTATAATCTGTCATTGTAACTTTAAGCCGCATATTTTTTCTGAGTAACCTCAGGAAACTTGATCTCCTTAAATTGCAATTAGGTATTAGAACCGTCAATAAATCATAATAATTCAAATAGTTGAGGTATTTTTTGTGAGATAATAAAAGTTATTGCAAGCGGAAAAT
>Ga0126332_10000849_pt1 | contig 10559 bp, 5 predicted proteins | sample InaspJWI42metaG_FD_94482 | JGI IMG/M metagenome (GOLD analysis project Ga0126332, IMG submission 94482) | Marine gutless worms symbiont microbial communities from Oahu, Hawaii - Inanidrilus sp. 2 OAHU.JWI-42 metaG | ecosystem: Host-associated > Annelida > Digestive system > Unclassified | place...
AAAGTCGCCGATTTTGACCCACCCCACCTGCATTCGGCGCCCTCGTAGGGGGTTTTCCCGGTCGAATTTCGCGGAGATCTTTGGCATCAGAAAACTAGTGTCCCTGGGCTATCGTGTGATTTTTTTGTGTGATCCTACGTTTAGCCGTTTTAGTAGAACTCCGACTTGTGACAGACAGACAGACACAGACAGACACAGGCCCATGGCTAGTACCGCGGATGCATAGCATCGTGCGGTAATTAGTCTCTCACGAACTGTCCGGACAGGCATCGCAGACTGCCAAATATAGCTACGACTTTGGCGCGGATCTATAGATCAAATGACAGCGGAGTCGCGGATTCGACTTTGTAAACAACGATGACGTCGGCACGGAAACGACAGAAATAGCGACTGCAACAATGGCAGCGAGAGAACAATCGACGACGGCGATGATAATAGCAACAGCTGACAAACAAGCTGGTCACAGTAATCTGACGTGTGATCGCATCGCCGCTGCGCACGGATCGTGCCGTCCGTAGACCGAGAATCCGGATTTTATGATTTTTATTTTTTTAACTCATGAATTCTACTGAATTTAATTTAATTTGTAAATTCAGTGCACTTCAATTTTGACTGCAAAATTACAATCACACTTCTTCACAGTCACAGAAACACTCAACATTGACAAGTCAGAGTCAAATCAGTGTTATTCAGAGTCAGAATCAGCAACAGCCCATTGTTCCAATTCAACAGTTGTTTCAACATAGTTCGCAGCCTGAATGGTCTGCAGTTTAATCACAAAACATATCAATAATCGCCAAAAACTCAGTTCACGTAGTAGTAGTAGTAGCAGTAGTAGACAAGTAGAAATAGCAGCAGTGCCTTGGGAACGGTGTCAGATTCGAGCATCAGGGTATTCGGGTCGTTAATTACAACAGAACGAGAGAATTAAGGCGGATTCGGCTCCAGTCAGCCGACTTGAGCCGTGAATCGATCACCTCTAAGCTGTAACACGTCCCGTTGCCATTTGTTTTCGTACTCAGCAGGTCGACACTAATGCTGAATTTTATTGAAACACGCCACGGACGGTCTAAGGCGGCGTCCGTCTGATTGCACAGGCCCCGAAAATTGTGATGAGGCCCCCAAATTTAGCCGTACTCTTGACACACTGCGGTCAATTGATTGTGAGAAAAATTAGTAAATTTAATGCCAACATATGTCAGATTTTAAGGCTAAAATGCACAAAATTCAATTTCCGCTGGGCTGCGCCCCATGCCCCACTGGGGGAGCTTACAGAGCTCCCCGAGGCCCCGTAGCTGTTTTAGAGGGCTTACTTCTAAGAGGAGGCGGGAGAAGAAGAAGGGGAGGGGAAGGGGGAAGGAAAGGAAAGGGGAAGTGGAGGGGAAGTGAGGGGAGGGGAATGGAGGGGAGGGGAGGGGTCACCCCCAAATATTTTGGCCTAGAACCGCCCCTGGGAGGTATTCAAGTGGGGTCGACTCGACCCCGGTAACAGATCTGCAGGGAGACGAAGTCCTGTAGAAGCTGGTGATCTGCAAAGTGCCATACACTGATATGATTTACTCAGAAAGACTGCAAAACGTTATTTTTTTGTTAGCTGAGCATTACAGACGACGGTCTTTGAAGTGATGTATCCGTCAGCGGAAGGTTTGATGATTGTATACCAGATCCGGAGCCAGAGATCTTCTCAGATACCGTAGAGAATGGCGAGTGCTGAGGCTGTAAATCGACACGTGCGTGGGACAGGTACTGTGTAATAATTAATCAAGGTGTCGTCCAGGTGTTTTGCTGCGTCTTAGCGTCCTACCTACTGACCTTCGTTAAAAACTGTGTATACTGCGGTCTGTGGAACGCGATTATTACGGTTGTAAGTGCTAGTGCAAAATTTCTTTCTGTCAGATTTTCTTGTGGTGTCTTCGAAATGTCGCTTACGACACGTCAGTGCGTAGGTACCTTACTTCTGCGTGCGGAAATTTAGCTATTACCGATAACGAATGACAATGACGGCATTCTAACACCATTTTCCGGTTAACTAAAGTGAAAAAAGCGCTCGAAACAAAAAGAAACCAGCATAAAGTTAGAATTAAACGATAGAAAGGAACAGGCGCATGCAAAAAACTGTCACTTTAAACAGCCCTGTCTTTACGATAGTTAACGTTTCAATTACAGCCCTGGCATGATTTCGTAATGGTTTGTGAACACATTGTAACTAATGTGCTGTATTTCCGTAGTATGGATTTTAATTTAAATAGTTAAAGTGATCTCCAAGGTCGCCCAAGGTCGTTGGTACCGCAGTGTTCTTTTCCGTCAGTTTGCGTTTAGTCTAATTTAAACTTAGTCTTCCATTGCAAAACAATCTCGGAAACAGTACAAGATAGAGATGCTATACGATACGATACGATATGCTATTTCAACATGCATATATAAGTCAGCTGACTTACGTCAGCTTAATCTACCGCATGGCATCAAAAACTAATAAGTGGAAAAAAGAAGAACTAAAAAGTAAAACATAAAAAGTACTATTGTTATTATTTCAGACCACTGACAGGAAGTGATATGGCCTATCGAATAGAGCAAGTGTCTACAACCTTCAATGACCTTAGTATCATTCACTCGTTGTCAGCCTTTTCCAAATGATTGAATTTCAATAACACTGTCATATGCTCTATTGATCGTATTTCTGACTGACTGTTTGTTCGTTCGTTAATTGTCCTTCACTTGTGTGTAAACATGCCAACGTGATATCAGTAAACGAAAGTGATGACGACGATGACAAGTGAACGGCCTTATCAGATATCTTGTATGGGTCACAGGAATATCACTCCACGTTGTTGCTTTTGTAGGGTAGGCTACATTTGTGCAGCGGCTGACTGCATTTCAGCTGACACAAAGCGTCGCGCGGTCCCTCTGCGACAGCCGAGCTTGTTGTGTACATGCTCTGCGGCAGTATTATCTTCTGCGGCCGTCGAGATTACACGTACAGTGTCCCACCTGTACACCTTCCTTGTCCACGTGACCGCACATTTGCCCCCCCCCCCGGAACATCTGCCCCTGGTAGGATTAGGGTTTAGGTTATGTTGAGTTGCAGTTTGTTCAAAGCAGTGACAATGCCTTTATTAATGACTATATATATTTATGAACACACACAATCAAAATAGTCAATTAATTCAGAAAAACAAAACAAAAGTACACAATATAGTACAATACAAAATTAAATGTCCTAGAGTTGAAATGGCAAATAATAGAATAAGAAGTTATTTTAAAAGTATTGGATGAATAAGTGTAATTATGTTGAACTGAACTGAACTGAACAAGTCGGCCCGGTTACACGACACGTTCATTGGTCACGCCGATCTCAGCTGTACTTCCCATTGATTGGCTGCAGCGAAACTAGGACGGTTAGTGCTCAGTTAGTTCTCAACACTTGCATCCCAACGCGGCTGTTCGCAGTGCAGTTCGTGAACTGGAGATCAGTTCAGTTCATGCGCTGTGAACAAGCCTTTGGTGTTAGGGATTTGGTCCGGTTTATCGAGTGTTGTTACGGCAGGGGTTTAGGGTCAGGTTTGGGTCAGATAAGTGGCATGACCGCACGTGGCGTCGCTCACCTGGTCGTCCACGGAACAAGTGGCTCGACCAGCTACGAAACGATTCCACACGTCCGACTGGAGACCTCTAGAGACGTGCTGTCGACCGTGGACATGGCGGTGCAACGACGCGACGGCCCTCGCCGGCTATGCGACAGTTATGATGATGATGGGGTCTGGTACGGGTGGGGCAGATGTCATCGAGGGTAATTTCGGGGGTGTCTGGAGGGGAGGGGAAAAGTCCGTCATTCCATGTCCGGAAGTAGACCGCCTGCAGGCTGTCAGTTGTCAACGAGCGGCAGCACGTTCCTGGCTCGCAGGAGTCGGGTGACAGACGGACAGACAGGCGGGGGTGCTGGACTGTCGCGGCAGGCCGGTTCCTTGCAGAGGAAATTGCGTTACTTGGACGAACGACGCCTGCAGATGTGACTGGCCGCTCCGATGAGGCGCTGCCGATATAGCAGAAGTTGTATATGTCACTGTCGCATGACCAAATATGAGCTGCTTCGCTGACTGGTCAATTTGAATGCTGTCACGTGACGTCGATCATTATCGAATGATCAACGCGTCACGGTCGACCGTGTATCATTACAGTGATGCACGGTCACGTGACGTTCAGGAAACGTAAACATAAGATATATTCTACGTTGTTTTTGTTTACGTAATATACGTCTTATCGTAAGTATTTTCTCTAAATACAGTTTTAGAAATTTATTAATCAGTGCGATTTTGCAGTAAAAGTTGCTATAGCACTCTAACACATACGGCTAACCGTGAACAGTCATTATTTCTGTGTGCATTTTTAGATGGCAGACGATACTCACTCGCGTTTCGCCACCGTCTCAGAAGACGATATACAATCTTAAGCTAGTGGTTGGTCATACGACAAAACAGATGAAGCACAGTCGTTCGTGCGACATTGAAATATGATGCACCCGACGTTCATCATATTTTAATGTCACACTCACTACCGTGCGTCATCTGTATAATGTCAATGTCACTGTCAACAGTAGATTGATATAGCGCATAGTCGTAAAGCCTCCAATGCGCAGTGTACGCTAGTAAAATGAGAAAAGAAAGTTTTCAGGTCCCGGCGAAAGCTGTCAAAGGAACGTGTCGGATCTCGCAGGTAACGAGTTCCAGGCGCCGGGCGACCGAATATCGAACGCCGGTGTCGCGGTACGAACAGCTGATGGCAGCCGGCGGACCGCAGATGCTGCCGACGAACAATAATGTGGACTTCTTGCCTCAACAATGAATATTAGTGATGATATAATGATAACAAGTGTGCACAGTATTTAGACAAACGGCAGCATCGCCATCGCCCACGGGTCATTCAGTCGTATTTGCCAGGTGGCGCCAATGTGTACCGCCATCGTTTCCTGGACCCCACGAGTCTGCCCCCAAACAGCATCTTCGTCGATTCAGCCGTTTTCGCGTGTCTGGCGGTCGTGAATAGCAGACACGCACACACACACAAACAGACGCACCACGCTACATTGGTAGCAATAGTCCGCAGTCCGTGTCTTGTTCTATGCATTGCGATGCGGCCTAGTAATAGTACACGAATTTGTATACATGTATTCATATATTCATATGAATATTCATATATTGTATTCATGTATTGATATATTCAGCTGTAGGCCTATAGCTATACCTATAAACGATTCGTACTTAATTTTATGAACGTTTTTGTCGCGCGATCTTAGTCATTTTTAATTGTCTGTATTATTCTATTATTGTATAGTTTATTCAGCAATTCAGCCCCTTAAGGCTGCAAGTGTGCTCAATAAAATCAGTTCAGTTCAGTTCAGTTATGTATGGCGTGCGGTGTGCGCAATTTATTCGCAATGATGACGTGACGAGGATAATAGCTAAATTCACTACACGGGCCCGACCGGACCCGACCGGACCCGACCGGGGAGGACCCGACCAGACAGAGTCCGCGGACTTTGTCGGAGACCCGGGTACCTTAATGTCATATGCAGCCGACAACGCGCAGCAGCACCGGGTGCGGCGGGTGAATGCGGGCAGTGCCACGTTGTCAGCGTACGTAAGAAGCTGAACGCAAACTTTACTTTTAAGACGACGGCGATGATCAGACACGGTTATTATGCACTGCGTATATGCGGTAAGCGTATTAAAAGTAAGTAAGTAAGTAAGTAAGTAACAAGTATATAGCAGTTCGCAGGTTGCCACACCGCTACGGGAACTCACATGCCACATGGGATCACACAGTGTTACCTGCCACCCGGCAGAGGTGCCATTCCCACCCTTACCCCAGCCGAAGCTGGTACTCGATTAAGCGACCCCGGAGGGATGCAAGGCTGAGTCGACCTAGTTGGCTTGTTATACACTGAGATGGTATACCCGCCCGAAGACGATCACCCATCCAGGTAGTAACCGGGCCCGACGTACGTTAACTTCGTTCATGCGACGAACTCAGCTAACCACTACGCCACGCCGCCAGGAAACCCGCTGCTCCAGGTTTGCTGCTGTTGGCCCGGCCGGCAGGAGATATTGATGGATTGCTGCAATGTAGCGCGCGCTGCCGCTGGGACAGACAGACGGACAGACAGACGGACGGACACGGCACCTTTTAATACGCTTGCCACATATGCGCAGTGCGTAATAACCGTGTCTGATCATCGCCGTCGCCTTGAAAGTAAAGTCTGCGTTCAGCTTCTTACGTACGCTGACAACGTGGCACTGCCCGCATTTATCGGCCGCACCCGGTGCTGCTGTGCGCCGTGCAGCAATCCATCAATATCTCCTGCCGGCCGGGCCAACAGCAGCAGACCTGCAGCAGCGGGTTTCCTGCTGTGGCCCCGTGCTGGGACAGACAGACTGACGGACGGACGGACGGACGGACGCCCGACAGATATCGTAGACCCTGCTGCGCATAGTGTGCGTGTAGTGCCAATAAATACCGTAACGTCCCATTCCTATCCACCTCCTAGACACCACTGCGTCCTCAAAGTGCCATGGCTTACCTGCCCCTCCGTGCCACCGCCAAACACATGCCCACGCGTACGAGATAAATCCATAGAACGGTTTTTCATCTGCCGACTAATGCGCGGCGCCGCTAATGGGCACGTTCACATCTCGGCGTTTACGCCTTTGTTCTCCTCATTTTGCCCCCCGGGACTTCGTTAGAACTAGCCCAGTGCTGCCTGCGTCGATGTACTGTGGTGTAAGTAAATTTCAACGCATATAAAGCATCTTTGAGCATCCACCTCCACGGCTTGCATCTCGACGCCCAGTATGGTCAGACATGACATCTGTCGACGCAATTACGCAGTGGAGAGAGGACTGGTCGTCGGCTTCTGTGCTCAACCACACTACTGTTACCGACCCTACTGTCCGACAGCCAGGTTTCCATCTGCCTCGTCATACATGATCTCTGATGAACCATTTACGGACAGGCACATGTCGAGCTAACGTGCACAAATGCATGGGGTCAAGCCCAATCACCTTCCTGTGATTGTGGCCAGCGACAGACCACGAACACATAGTCGACACATGCCAATTAACAAAATTTGAAGATGGACTGAATCTACTCAACAAAGCGGATGACGACGCAGTCATATGGCTGGAATATACAGCGACTGCAGCACTCGCGAAATAATAATAATAATAACGATTCTAAATCGACAGTCGTCAGGTGGGAGCCACCATATAATGCAACTTTCCAGATGTACACAATATCTCACAAATAAGTACAGTACTTCTTCCGAATACACGCGCAGAAGATTCTGTCAAACTCTGCAGATGTATAAGTTCACTGATCTCATTCCAGCTATCGATCATTGTAGTGGTCCAGATAGAGCAATCGATCTGGTTATGCGTGTGTGCGCGCACTGTGCCGACAGTCGCTTTAGAATGAAATTACTTGTGTCCCAAATATTTGGCATGCTAGTACATGTTGACCCGAATTAGGTCAAGTTTGTAGATAATCGTCATAGGTCACAGTAGGGTTAGGTTAGATTTAGAGTTTTGAAGAGTAACAATGAAGCTTTGAGAACTAGTTGCAGCACCGTAGATAAAAGGCAGACCCAAATGAGAAATTGTAAATATGTAACAGCTGGCCTAAAATATTGATAAAGTGGCCAGTGTTACATCAAGTTAAGGCTTCCTATAGTTTATAAATGCGTTTGAACTAGCTTTTCAAAGTACGAGTATAAATGATGCGTAATATTTTTGACAAGATACCGCGATAATGGCGATATGACACTTTGCTTAGGTCCAAACTATAAGCACCGTGTGTGCTCTTGTATAGATTATTAGGCCTAATTATGGAGTGAAGTTTTACCGAATCTGATGACAAATATGCTCCGCGGCGTGGAATTATATCGTGGGCAGTTAAACATCTTTCAGCATAACTGTTTAATTTCTGCGTTTCTGAATAATACGAAGAAATTCAGAAAACTGGTGACCAACCATTAATCGAAACGAAGGTTGAAAAAATAATGACGACATATCAACAACTATGGTCGCAACAAACATCTACAGGCCTACTGTCTGAAATAATCGAAGAGTGCCGTTCACGAGGATGTTCTATGTAAAAAAGGTAAATGTAGCCCATACTCGATTACAGAGCGTAGGGTTCCGGAGCTGATCCCGGTTCTTGACAGTCAGCCTGCAGGTGATGTGAGTCATAAACCCGACGGTAGGCTGCCATTACTTTCCGCCAGGCCTGCAGTTATCCCCGCAACCCTTAAGAGGGCTGCTACCAATTTTGCTGCTTGGTGGGCAGAGGCACGATGGGTATGAACAGTTTGCCTAAGACTGTTACTGGACAGCGTCGCGGCTGCGATTAGAACCCGGGCCCTTCTGCGCCTGAGTCCAGCACGCTAACCACTCGGCTACCGATGTTCTGTGTACGCCGGCGAGATATGGACGAGAAACGTCGCAGTCGTCGGACGCGAATCTCGCCGTGCATTAATCTAATATCGTTAGCGTTCGTTAGCGTACCGTTATGCCGGGTAAAAAACGACGACAGGGAGAGAGAGAGAGAGAGAAAGCGGGAGCCGAGCGTCACTCGACCGACTGAATGGGTCGTGCACGGTGGTCGGGGCGCCTCAGACGCTTGACTAATTGGTTTCCGACCGGGTCCCCGGTTCACAACCGACCGCCGTGCCCATGTCTTTCGGCGGGAACTTTGTTCGCGGGGACGACCCGCCTCGCCGCAGAACTGGGAGACTATTCACCGATAAACGTCTACGACATCGTTTCGGCATTTTACGACAACGAAAAGGAAGTCACGTGACGCGACGGTCCCGTGCCTAATCGTCAGATTGGACCGCCACAGCGTCGCAGAGACTATTCACAGGAAACGTTTCTTCTTCTTCTCTTTCGCTCTGTGACGCCGTTTATTCGCCACGATCAGCAGACAGTTAGTTGAAAAGAGGCGAGGAAAGGGGACGCAGATGGCGCGAAAATGACTACTGACTGCCTCCGCTAGAGGTTGGCGGGGTAATGTATTGATTTTGCATGTCTTGTGGCGGAGGTGTGCACTTTTCCGGGTGCTTTCTGATAGGGAACGAAAGTGCCGGAAATTTTTTAAAATATCACAATAAATCTATTTTTATACTGCAATCATCGTTTTGGTAATAACAGTTTCCGAATGATGTTTGATAAAATTGCTTCCGTGTATTTTACTTGAGAAATATCTATAGATATTTTTAGCATTGGAACTGGCCAGCCCAGTGAACCAGCACTGTGCCATCGGGACACTTTCATTCCTCGTTTGAACTGGGTTTGCTTTTCGGTGCCTTTTTGAGCCGAGTGTGAATAGAAATCGCACCTGTAGGTCGTCTACGACACCAGGAGTGCAGTTTAGAGTATAGACTTCGCAGAGCGCTGCTGGTTCGTTGAAGGTCCGTTCACAGCACCTGAACTGAACTACAGTTCGCGAACTCCAGTCTGAACGGCCGCATGACTCAACCAACTCAGCACTAACCGTCCTAGTTTCGCCGCAGCCAATCGCGTCGCGCGTGACCAGCGATGAGCGTGTCGTGTAACTGGGTCGATTTGTTGCGGGTCAGTTCGGTCTGCGTTTCGTAGTGGCTGTGAACAGGCCTCAAAAGGCACACACACACACACACACGCACACACGCACGGACGCACAGCTAGACGGTGATCAGGCAGATGACCCTTTACGATCGAGTGCGTTCTTTGATGTTCGCCGACGCAACACAACACGGGTCGTCATCGATTTTGCGGCGGCCGCATCTTTTCAACAGCACCAGCAGCAGCAGCAGACAGCGTCGCAGATTCGTCGTGCGACGCCAATTACTGCGTCTTCTCTTCGGCACTGATGTTAACGACCGCTTCGGATTCTGCACGCGGCCTAGGCCCGTCAGCGTTGTCGATGTGTCCATTATGTGTGACCCGATCCAACCCAACCCATCAGCTGACCGACCCAACCCGACCCAACCCAATACAACCAACGATGGAGCTCACAGTTTAGTAGTGGCGTTTCTTATACATAGAACTTATCTCGTACTTTTACTCAACCAAGCATCAACTTATTCGTGTTCTTTAGTTGAATTTCTTTACTGATCATTACACATATTAAAAACAGTGTCATTATGTCAGTCAAAAACAAGCTCTTCACAGAAATGTTTAAAATGTCCCCAGCAGCAGCTTTGCAAGCCAGCACGAAGGCTCCATCGCATAAGCTCAGTTACTGGACCCAACCCAACCCAATCCATAGGTCAATCCAACCCATGGACAACTCTGAGGCCCGCCATCTTTATCATATCCGACCACGTTATCGTTATAGTCATCACTCCAAATGTTGTTGTTATTACTAGGCCGGCCATCCTGTATACGACATAACATAACAGAACATAAGATTTTTGTTCTGCTTTTTCTGTGGGTCCTGTGCCGAGGAAATTTAAAATATTTCCACTAACCGACGGAATTACTTAGTGGTTGTTGTTTTCTTACTGTCTCTCAAATTAGAACTCGAAC
>Ga0126332_10000850_pt1 | contig 10552 bp, 7 predicted proteins | sample InaspJWI42metaG_FD_94482 | JGI IMG/M metagenome (GOLD analysis project Ga0126332, IMG submission 94482) | Marine gutless worms symbiont microbial communities from Oahu, Hawaii - Inanidrilus sp. 2 OAHU.JWI-42 metaG | ecosystem: Host-associated > Annelida > Digestive system > Unclassified | place...
GAATACGGCTTACCATCCAGCTGAAATCATCGGCTGAGCAGCAGTAAAACCCAATTCAGAATATATGATGCATTCACCGAAGTTTATGATCTCAAAATATCGATTCAGGCAACAACCCGTTTACCAGTGATGCCCATAAATAAAAGGTGGCATAGGCCTGCCAGTTTTGCCAACCTGCTGAATATCTGTTTATATCTTCACTGGTTGGTTTTTTGCTTAGACCCAGCTGCAGTTTGACGGCATTTTGCAGACCGACATCAGCGACGGGAAAAGCAGTAGGATCCTTCAAGCATCGCAAGCTGACATAATCGGCCGTCCACTTGCCCACACCGTGCAAGCTCATCAATTCTTTCCTGGCCGATTCAAGTCCATCGTGTTGGAGTAATCTTTTTTTAGTCAACTCACCATTATTCATTTTTTGGGCCAGTTCAATAATGTATTCCGACTTTTTCCCGGTAAACTGCAAGCGTTTTATATCCGTGATCGTTTTACGTGAAATTACCTGTGGCGTCGGAAACAGGTAATAGTGTTTTTTATCAAAAGTAAACTTTTCCCCAAAAGATTCCACAAAGCGCTTTTTGAGGGTGTAGGCAAATGCAAGATTGATCTGCTGTCCGATGATGGCCCAACATACGGCTTCAAACAAATCTGAAATTGTCAAAATCCTGAGACCGTAAAGATCTTGGGTGACATTTTTTAATACCGGATCATCCCTGGCCATCCGATAAAAAGGGCGAAGATCGGTATCCAGGTCAAACCAATTCCAGACATATTTAGCGATCATGGCCCGGATGTATTTTTTGGGGCGCGGGGTTAAAAAATCAATGTAAATATATTTTTTATAGCGCTGAATTTTTAATAAGATCGGTATTCCTTCAAATCTCTCTAATTTATAAATAGAGTTATTTTCTACCACGTGACAAGGCTCCAATTGAGAGCGGGTAAGAAATTTCAGGCATTGCGAAAAATCAAATTCTTTCGGCGGCATCAATAAAACAGATGCACCCTCATCAACCCATTTACCATAGGGAAAATCCGGAAAACAGCGTTTACAGGGACGAAAACCGTTGTCTTCGGCCTGTGAGGCTGTTTTAAAATATACGATATTTTGCGGCAGGGGTGCTCTGGCCGGGCAGGAGGGCAAACAGTAGATACCCGTTGTTTTGACACCGATAAATTTATTTGCTCTCATATGAGCCTCTAAAATAATATTTTCCTCATATCGTCAATGATCAACAGGAAATCTTAAATCCGAAAATGCCTTGAAATTAAAGTAATTTTTGGATAAAGTCAAATAGTTAGTGTCCATAGGGAAATCGCATCTTTTGGTCCAGGGCGGCGTTTTCGCTTTTTTGCAATCCTCGGAATTTCACCACTATGCCTGGGAAATATTAGTGACATCCTATATTTGTAGTATATAGGCAGCTATCTTGATGCTATTTTTTCATCTGGGGCGTTGCGTCATATCATCGTGCGGGGAATTGAAGATTCTAAATTCTTTAATGATACGGATCGCAGGGATTTCATTGATCGGTTGGCTGCTATAGTAGAAGAAGGCGATGCTGTAAGAAAACTCGGATATTCTGGTGCTGATGTTGCCCGATATTCAGGCGTGACCAACTCCTGTGTGACACGGTTTGTCGCATCCGGAAGAAAGCCTGATGTTGATGATTTTTTTAGAAAGTTATGAATGTCCTGAACGAACGTTCCCATTATCACACCATTTTCACAAATTGGTTCCATTTTATGGTCAGGAATCATCGCATCCTTTGGTTGGAAAGTCTGGGTGGACTGCTTTCTCATAATTTTTCGCCGACTGAAGTTGTGGTTCTTTTAGTCCCTTTACTCCCTTCAAATTTGCATTCTCCAGATCTGCTCCCTCGAGAATGGTTTCATCGAGGCAGGCGTCCTCGAGCATAGCGTTTTGCAGGCTGGCATCGGTCAGATCAGCCTCTCGAAGGTTGGCGTTGCTCAGGTTCATAGCTCGAAGATCAGCCCCTCGGAGATCAGCCCTTTGTAAGATGTAATTTGTAAGATTCTTGTTTTCAATGTTGTCGTTGTGATCAGGCGGAAGCTTCAGCTCGTTACCATATTTGACGAGAAAATCACGATCATACAAAGCCAGGCTCCTGTTTCTGGTACCTTCAAGCACCGCAGGCACCAGCTCTTGTGCAAATTCAAAGTTTGCTCCTTGCAGATTCGCACTGGCCAGATTGGTGGTCAGACTGAAAATCGATCCATCAAAATTGGCCCAACTGAGATTAGCCTCCTTAAAATCGGCTCCGATGAGGTTTGCACCCGTAAGGTCAGCTTCACGAAGATCGGTCTCGCTCAGGTTCATATTCCGAAGATTGGCTCCCCTCAGATTCTCCCCCTGTAAGATGTAACCCTGAAGATCCTTATTTCTGATGTTTTGGTTGTGCTCAAACGGTAGATTCAGTTCATGGCCATATCTTCTGAGAAAAGCGGGATCATACAAAGCCAGGCTTTTGTTTCTGGTACCTTCAAGCACCGCAGGTACCAGCTCTTTTGCAAATTCAAAGCTTGCCCCTTGAAGGTCTGCACCATCCAATTTGGTGTCTTTACTGAAAGTCGCTCCTAAAAAGTTGGCTTTGCGGAGATTAGCTTCCTTGAGTATAGCATTTCTCAGGTCAGCCCCCCTGAGGTCAGCCTTTTTAAGGTTTGTACCGGTAAGAACGGCATACCGAAGATCAGCCTCATTCAGTTTAGTCTCTTGGAGCTTTGCATTTAAAAAATTGGTAATCTGGAGTTTAGCTTTGGATAGGTTGGCGTTATTGAGGTCGGCGCCCTCAAGCTTGGCATGCTGAAGAAAAGATTCGCTCAATACAGCATACCTGAGATTCGCCTTCTTAAGCCAGGCGCCCTGGAGAAAAGATCCGGCCAATTCAGCGTGTCGGAGATCGGCTTCACGCAAATCAGCTTTAACAAGGAATACCCTATTTGCTTTTGCATGTCGAAGGTTAATATTTTGAAGGAGAATCACGGACATTGAATTAAGCTCTGTCTCCAGTTCTTCTATCTTTCCGGTCCATTTCTCGGATTTTTCAGAAATTTCTTTGTCTTCTAAATCTGCAAAAGTCCTGAGATTCATTTTTGCTAATATTCTGGGCATTCTCCAGGTGCGCAGGTCCCAGGTTAACTCTTTATGTGGATTACCTTCAATTAACCATACCGAAATGAGGAAAAAAAATACCAGGGGAATTAAGTTTGTCGGCCTAACGATTTTTTTGAACAGGCGGATCAGGTCCTTTTTTGTATAATCGATTGAGCGGAGCTCCTGCCCGCGAAGCGTCCTTTTAGCAAGATTATAAAACTCGAATGCCGAGAAGATTGTTATTGCCAGCAATACGACGTGAAAAGACGTTATGACCCAGTCATGCCGCCGCAGGTAACTGAACCAAAAAGCAAATATTGTCACTGGAACAATCCACCAAGTAATTAGAATCGAGACGTTTGCCTGAAACCGGCAGAGGGCCGGTTGTTTTTCCTTCAATAATTCGAAATGTTTCCACACCAGGCTGTTTAGCAGCCATGGATACACTTTATCGTCGATCGGTTTTCCATCCTGGAAATAAGCCGGAAGTTTCGAAAGAAAGCGCCACAGACGTTGAATATAAAGATGGAAGTAAAAGAAGATGCCGATTATAAAAACAGGTGCCGCAAAGTAGAAGCCCACTATAGGAATTTCCGTTCCAATAATGGGAAGTTTCGAAGTAGGAGAATTCGAGATTAATTGATTATCCGTAGTCATTCCAATCGCCAGCCAGCAATACAAACAACCAAGGATCATCCAGACAAACAAAGCTCGTGCGTTTTTGGAGACCTCCTCAACTCTTGATAAAGTTTCATCGCTGAAACCTTCCGGAAGTATAGCACCCTTCAGATTAGTACCACCTAAATTTAAGCCGGATAGGTCTTCTCCCGAAAGGTCTGCCTTCTTGCCCTCTTTTCCCTCAGTTTCAAGCCAGATCACGTGTTTCTTTAGAATTTTCTCCAGCTCTTCTTGTTTCATTTTTTTGCCTTCTTTGTGAAAGGTAGTCAATCGTTATTTCCATTTGCTGCTCTTCTTCCTTATTGTCCTTCTTCAAATGCTATTTTGTTAATATGTGCGTGCAGAACCTTTTCTCCTATTGCATCGTGTGTGATCGGTCTCATCAACAGGTTTCTTTGGTGAAGTGGTATGATTTTATTATTTATTTCACTTTCCTTTTGATAGGGAAATACGGACAAATGATGCTTTGCTGCCACAGCCTCCAATCTCATCAGCGATCCAAAGCGCCCAATCCTTTGAATACCAGTAAACGTACCGAATGCTTTTTCCTTTCATAAGTCTTTTTTCATCTTCCAGCGTTCGGTCTGATATGAGAGCTTTATTGAACAACTTGGTCAAGCAATCTACAGTTTTACTGTCTCTTGCGGACCATTCTGCTCTTACATAGTATCGGTCTCCTTGTGAAGATCCGGACGGCACCAGCACTCTTGTACCACCGGTTTTTTCAATTTCTCTTTTCACGCGAGCCAGTTCATCGGTTATAATCGGCTTTGAATGTTTCAGTTTGTCGCTCGCTATTGCCCAGATCATTTCCGCTCTATTTTTTTTAACACGTCGAGTCATTATTTCACGTGTCTGTTTGCGAACATCTGAATTTTGCGAAATAAGTTTTTCGGCGACAATTGTGTTCAAGTCAGATTTATTTAAAATAATAAGAGCCTTATACGATAAATCTTTGTCGGTGTGCCGGGTTAAATCCAGAATTGTCAAAAACATAGGTTCCAATCGGGTGGAAATTTCAACATACTTTTTTATTTGTTCGGGTCCCTGTTTAATAATGTCATCAAGTGTCTTAATTTTAATTTCTGTACTGGTGCGTTCATTTTGCAGCAGGTCAATTAGGCCGTGGTCGATGAAAACTTCCTCCCCAGCTTTTTCCGCCGTAGTTGTTGGCTGAGGTTCTGGGTTATGCCGGCTCATTTCTGCATCCTGTTCGTCGGCTTGTCCCAAAACATAATCAGAGGCTGGATAAAAAATCCATATCACGATAAATACAATCTGAAGAATTGAAAAATAGGTCCTTATAGTCGAGAAGAATAGCCCGGTCGATCTTTCTACAGAATACATCACATAGGTTCCTTCCGTATTCTTAGTTTAAACATTATATGGCAAAGAAAAAGAGAAGCGATTAGTATTCTAAGGATTTGAATCGACGACAGCTAGGAGCGCCAACACCATTTTAAGAATTAGAGGCGAAAGAATTTTCGTGGTTGCAGTTACCGGTTTCTGCACGGATCCTTTTCTAATTATTGCCTGAACGAGAAGTCCGGTTTGGGTAGATTGGGTAGAGCCTGTCCCGTCATGATGGGACTGAGTTTTCGTTTAACCACTATATTAGGTTCGCTTTTGGATGGCAAGATCATATGAATATGACGCCTGTGTGTCAATGAATATTTTGATTAATGAAGAAGAACGAAGAACACTATCTCGGGCTGCTTCAGGAAGGAGAAACGTCCCTCTCATTAATCTTGCGGACTTTCAGTTCTGGGTTAGGGAAAAAAGGAGAAAAATAGGTTACCCAATGTTGTACTGGAATGCGCAAGCTGTTGTTATTGGTCCGCATTGCGGGGATACCGGCCCGGAGGTAGAGTGGATCGATCGAAAGCAATACCTGGATACAATAATCGCCGTCACCCAAATGCTGAGACAGCTTGCATAAACATTATTATTTGCCTTTAAACACCGGCTTTCTTTTTTCCATAAAAGCGGTCATCGCTTCAACGACGTCTTCGGAGGGCAGGGCTGCGGTATTTTTTTGGGCCACATAATTCAAGCCGGACTCAACACCGTGATCTCTGCTGTGAAGGATGACATCCTTCGTCCCTTGAACGGTGAGGGGCGGGCACTCGGCAATCCGAGACGCCAGGGTTTTCGCTTCCGCATACAGGGCTTGGCGATCTTCGCAAACACGAGTGATCAGCCCCATCTGGAGGGCTTCTGCGGCAGTGAAATCCCTGCCGGTCAAGGCCAGCTCCCGAAACCAGCCGTGACCGATAATGTACGGTAAGCGCTGCAGCGAGCCCAGATCAGCGATAATCCCCATGCGGGTTTCCCTGATGCTGAACACGGCATCTTTTGCCGCAAGGCGGATGTCACAGGCGCTTATCAAATCAACCCCCCCACCGACGCAATGGCTGTGAATAGCTGCGATCACAGGTTTGCGACACTTCTCAATTTTCGTCAAACCTTCCTGGAGTGCTAAAATATTCATGCGGGTTGCCTCTCGTTGATCGGCGGCTTCACCACTGAGCAACGATGCGGCTTCACGCAGGTCGGTTCCGGCCGTGAAGCTTTTGCCTTCTGCTTTGATAACCACCACCCGGACAGTGGGATCCTGGTCGAACTTGTCCATGTGTTCGGACAGTTCTTTATAAAATGTGGTTCCCATGACATTGCGCTTTTCGGGACGATTCAGGGTTAACCAGGCAACATATTCTTCCTGACCGACTTTGAATTGGTTCGAATTATTCATAATGCAATGACCTCTCTTTCGTCGTAACCGTTCCCAGGTTCAGAAACCATTTCTAGGGAATATAGGCTATCGCAGCTGTGATTTCGATATTATCATCTCCATTGAGACGAGAGATTTCCACAATGGTACGGGTCGGGTAATCCTTACCGAAATATTCTTCGTATAGTTCATTGATAACAGGTCTGAACCGATACATATCTCTAACATAAACCGTCGTGCTGACGATATCATTCATTTTACCACCGGCAGTCTCGACAACGGCTTTGATATTTTCAAATACCTGACGCGCCTCGGCATGGATATCATTTTTGGGCACCCGGTTGGTTTCGGGGTTTATTCCCCTATATCCGGACATAAACAGGAAATTTCCGACCTTTATTGCCTGTACAAACGGACCGGTTGGCGGCATTCCTTGGGCTGTAGTGATCACTTGTCTTTCCATTCATTTCTCCTTTCATTATAATTTCACCATGGAAAACGAATCTCTTGCCATTGATTTCATAAATATGACTTTCGATCTCATCCCCAATGGTGTTCTCATCGAATCACAAGCAGCTTATAAAATAGCCCCGAGAATGTTAGAAATTCCCGGGACCGGACGAGTAGACGCTTGTACGGGTCGGACTACGGCGCCGTCACGCTCACATTATCTATCAGGACTTCGGTACTCTCGTTGTTGTAAGTCTTCTTGTTGTTGTAGCCGCCGATTGTCAAGGCGTGACTGCCGGCCGACAGCGTACCCAGGTTGACCGTGAAGCTCTGCCAGCCTGTACTGTCATCGGCACCCCCGTTACCGTTGCCGCTAACTCTGGCGACGTAATCGTTGCCGCCGGATCCAAGCTGCTGACTGTCAACTGTAACGAGTACCTCTCCATACTCGTCGGATTCGTAGTTGGCGTTGATAGTCAGCTTGTAATCTAATTCCAGCGTCACTTGAGCCGCACTCGACAAGGAGAAGGTGGTCTGCCAACCGCCGGACATACCGAAGATGTCATTGTTGTTGACGCCTCCCAGAAGCACGCGCAGGGCGGCCCCGCCATTCCCTCCGCTGGTGACCCGCGATCCGCTGGCATAGGCCCCGGAACTGGTGCCCCGGAAAGTATTGTCCTGGTATGCGAAGCCTTCGGTATCCGACTCGAAGTCAGCATCCATAAGCGTCGTGCCGCTCTCACCGCTGTTGATAATTGTCAGGGTGATGCTGGCGCTGCCGATGGGGCCTCCGTCGATCGGGGTTGCTGTGGCCCGCAGTGTATAGTCGCCATCGGCGAACTGGGTGGTGTCGAAGCCATCGTCATAGGGCGCGGAGTTCTCCTGGCGCGTATTGACGACTGTCCCACTACCGTTGATCAGCTCGAACACCACGTTCTGGATGCCATCGCCGTCATTGCCGCCGACGTCCGGATCAAACGCAACAGCGTTGATGCTCTTGTACGGAAGGTCCCCGGAAATCTCGCTGTCGTTCGGCGGCTGGGTGAACAGCACAGCCGGCGCATTGTTGACAGCACCGCCAACGACCTCGCTGATCACAACAGCGTCGATCAGGATTTCGGTCGACTCATCGTTGTAGGTTTTTTTATTGTTGTAGCCGCCGACGGTGATAGTGTGGTTGCCGGCGCTTAAAGTTCCGATGTTGGCATGGAACAGCTTCCATGCTGTGGTAAGCGCGCCGCCGCCATTGCCGTTGCCGTTAATCTGAACGACGTAATCGTTGCCGCCGGATCCGACCTGGGTACTGTCAACCTTGACCAGCACCTGACTGAACTCGTCGCTTTCGTAGTTCGAGTTCTGGGTCATACGGTAGCGGATCGAGACCGTCACCTGTTTGGTATCGCTTAGATTGAATGTGTTCTCCCAACCGCCTGACATACCGGTGATGTCGTTGTTGTTAGTCCCGCCGACGATGACCTGCAGGCCGCCACCACCGCCGAAACCCTTGGAAATTGTGTACGAACCACTGGCGTAGACCGGCTGGCTGGTGTTGCGGAAAGTGTCATCCACATATATAAAACCCTCCGCATTGTCATCGAAGTTGAACACCACGATAGGAGACTGAGCCTGGGCAATTGCGTTGGCGTGGCGCCCGGCAGCCGGATCACCTGCCGCGTATAAGGTGCCGTCGCTGTTGATGAAGATGGCGCTTGGATCGGCAATGTTGTTGCTAGTGGTGCGAATGTTATGGCCGCGGTTGGCCAGGTTGTTGCGCACGCCAGAAGGAACCGAGGTGTTGATTTGAAGGTCACCGGCAATGCCGAAGGCAGCGGACCGGTTAGGATTCGGATCGAATGAATTCTCCCGGTGGTCGGTGGAAAACCGCGGTTCAGTAACGGCCTGGGCCGGCAGCATGCCGAATTCGAGCACGTTGAGCAACACGTTAAGGCTGGTGGGTTCCTGCTTGTCACCCCCGGCTACACTGATGCCGAGCAGCGGCTGACCGTTTTGCAGAACCATGGTCGGAGTCAGAGTGATGCGGGGCCGTTTGCCGGCCTGGATCCGATTCGGGTGGCCGGAGGCTGTGTTCAGGCTTCGCAGCCGGTTACCGTGTGTGACCCCCGTGTCGCCGCCGTTGCCTTTGTTGCCGAATATATTGCAGCTGGGAGTTGCAGCGACAAAGTTACCGAAACGGTCTGCGACGACCATGGTCGTCGTGTCGGGCGCGGGTTTGTGGACATTGCTTTTGAAGTCGATCATGGCTAGCTGACCGAACGGCGGATCGCCGGGCTGCCGCTCCTGGGAGGCCAGGTTCACGTCGATGAGCGGCACCCGAACATCGGTGTACTCGTCCGAAAGCAGATCCGTCAACGGCACGCTGACAAGCCGCGGATCGCCGTAGTATTCATCACGGTCGGCGAAGGCGAGCTTCATGGCCTCGGTGACGACGTGTATATAGTCGGCCGACAGGTGGCCTATGTCCACCAGATTAAAGCTTTCCAGCAAGCGCAAGGTTTGCAGCAACATCGGCCCCTGGGTCCAGGTGTCGGCTTTGAGGATGGTGTAGCCGCGGTATGTGATGGTAACCGGATCCTCGATGTAGGTCGTCTGCGCCGCCAGGTCGGCTTTGCCCAGGAAGCCGCCTTTGGAGATGTACCAGGCTTCAAGGTCGTCGGCGATGTCGCCGGTGTAGAATCGATCCCGGGCGGCGCTAATTTTGGCTTCCCGGCTGCCCGTGGTGTTGCGCTCGGTGGTGACCATCTTGCGCAGAGTCACAGCAAGGCGCGGATACCAGGACGGGCCGCCTTCGTCGAGCAGCGCCAGAGCCGGTTCGACCACGCGCTCGAAGCTCATGGTCCCGTAAATCTCGAGCAGGGTCATCAGCATGTGCACCACGCCGGGTGTCGGTGCGGATTTCATGTCGCCGTTGGTCGGGATGCCGTTTGCAATGTACCAGTTAATTGCCGACTGACTGAGGGGTGCGCGGCCGACCCCCGAGAGAACTTTTGCCTGCTGAGTGCCGGCATTGTAGATGATGAGTGGCGCCTCGCCGCCCATGGCGAAGCGGCCGAAGTCAGTGACAGCCAGCGCAAGGATCGTCGCTGCGGCTGCGTCCGCGGCGTTGCCGCCCTGCTCCAGAATTCCGATCCCTGCTTGTACAGCATCGGGATCACCGGATGAGACCGCCCCTCCCTTTCCGGATGCGCTGTTTCCGGGGTCCTGAGACCAAGCCGCACCGAGAGTTAAGAAAACTAAAAGGACAACCAACAAAACGGCCTGATAATGTTTATATTTCAAGCAAACATATTTGTGAATGGATATCATAATGGCCTCCTTTCTCTCTTTGTTATCAATGGTTCCCGTGATGATGTCGCACGCCGATGGGATCCACATCCTTTGTCTAGGAGATTATGTGATGTCCACTTTTGGTGGACACAAGTGGTCACCTTAGCGGATTGTTGTACCGGTTACAATGACCAATAATCTTATCTGGGATAGAAGGTTCGTGTAAAAATTTCTCTATGTATTAGCGCATTTGTGAGAGTTATTGCCTATGCTATGATCTGCAATTTCAGGAA
>Ga0126332_10000851_pt1 | contig 10551 bp, 5 predicted proteins | sample InaspJWI42metaG_FD_94482 | JGI IMG/M metagenome (GOLD analysis project Ga0126332, IMG submission 94482) | Marine gutless worms symbiont microbial communities from Oahu, Hawaii - Inanidrilus sp. 2 OAHU.JWI-42 metaG | ecosystem: Host-associated > Annelida > Digestive system > Unclassified | place...
ACCGTTCTTCTCACGTCGATAGAAATCGTCGAGGTGTTCCGTTGGGACGGACATGTACTACTGCTGTTCAACCTTCAATCGATTATCGTCATCAACGTCATTGTCAAGTTCCATCGCTTCATCACCCGCTGGTTGATCAATAGTCATCGTATAGCTGGCAGCTGTCTCTCTGTAATCGTTGATTCAAGTGCCGTCTAACTGACAGTTCGGCTGGGAGACAGCAGGCTGCAGTCTGCAGGTGCGTTAAGGCTCTTTCACAGTATGTACTGAATTGCAGTTCGCGAACTGAAGTTCGCGAACTCCAGAGCGAACAGTCACACTGGAACACAAGTGTTCAGAACTCGAGTTCCATTCAGTTCAGTTCATGTGCTGTGAACAAGGCTTTAAACGGCGCAGGGTTTGTCGATAGCTCGTCGTCAATTCGGCGACGATATATTGATCCCACGACAACTATGCGACTATTGTCCTGTGCCGTCCTTGTTGTCGACGCTTTCTTGGCGGTGTCTTTTTGAAGCTGAAGAAAAGCAGTTGTCGATTTGTGGATTAAGAGACACAGAGAAAGGATCAACAGACGTTTAGAGCATCAGCTGGTCACGACAGATAGACCTGTTTTAGCCTTCCTGTTCCTGTGATATTTACAGTGTATCAAGCGTCCAGAGTAATTTGGCAAAGTGCCGCATCGCTGCCGCACAACGACCTTTACACAGTTCTTAAACTTTACTGAGGGTCGGCACATTTCTGCCCTTAAAAGTACCCCTTAAAAGTGCCCCTTTCTGTGGATGATATGGGCCTAATCTAATACAAGGTTCATTGGGCCGACATGAGTCTGCCTCCAAACGGAATCTCGATAGGTTTATCCGTTTTTTTGCACAGCGTAGGACTATAACCGTGTGCTCAGCACACAGACAGACCACGCTACGTGCGACGCGTAGAAAAGGGCCACAATTACTCGCTGCGTGCCGGCAACAATGCAGTCGAAAAAATCGTTGAACGTCGTCGTCAGCGTTGAAGTTGCGTTATTTCAGTGGCGCTCAGCGAACCGTAAACACTGAATTAACATATGAATTGAAAATACGTGCGCCCTGCAGGACAGTTCGACACAGCTACCGTCAGCCGCGGTACAACAATGACAGCCTGACGTTTTGCGTATGTTGTGTTTGTATAGGCCTCCGCTGTGTAGGCTGAGTGGGTTTTGAAGTAAATAATAAGCTAGCAGCTGTGAGTGAAAATTGTGATAATGTTGTATCCTGCTGTGTCTACAGTCGCTCTTGTGCTACTTCTAACAACGGGGAAAGCACAAAGAGTGAGACTGGTCGGTAGCTCAAGTCCACGGGAAGGACGTTTCGAAGTATACCACGATGGAAACTGGGGAACCGTGTGTGATGACTATTTTACTAATTCAGCAGCAAGAGTGGTTTGCTATTCTCTCGGATACGAAGACGTCGGGCAGTCTATTGGTAATCGCTACGGCGCCGGCAATGGAACGATTTGGTTAGACGACGTTCAATGCAGTGGGACGGAAATAAGCATCGCAGATTGTCGACATCGCGGCTGGGGCCTTCATAACTGTTACCACAGTGAAGATGTTTCAGTTTCGTGCACGGCTGAAGTGAGAATGAGGCTGGTTGGAGGCTCAAGTGCACGAGAAGGACGTCCTGAAGTGCATCACAATGGCAGCTGGGGAACCGTGTGTGATAACGGATTCACTGATGCAGCAGCTAGCGTTGTTTGCTACTCTCTCGGATTCGGATACGGCGGAGAGTTTGTTGGTAATCGCTTTGGTCGTGGTAGTGGACAGATTTGGTTGGACGACGTTCGGTGCAACGGAACGGAAACGAGTATTGGAAATTGTCAGCACGGCGGCTGGGGCAACCATGACTGTTTTCACAGTCAAGATGTTTCAGTTGCGTGCATCAGTGAAGCTGTGGTAAGACTGGTTGGAGGTTTAAGTCCACTAGAAGGCAGACTTGAAGTGTACCATAGCGGCGTCTGGGGAACCGTTTGTGACGATGGATTCACTGACACAGCGGCAAGAGTTGTTTGCAGCATGCTGGGTTATGAACGCGGACAGGCTGTTGGTAACCGATACGGTGCCGGCAGTGGCCAGATTTGGTTGGACCACGTTCTTTGCAATGGAACGGAAAAGAGCATTGGCGATTGTCGACACGACGGCTGGGGCAGCCACAACTGTTTTCACAGCGAAGATGTCTCAGTATCCTGCATCTCGGAAGTGAAGGCGAGGCTGGTTGGAGGACCAAGTCCACGGCAAGGACGTCTCGAAGTGCACCACAATGGAACCTGGGGAACCGTGTGTGATGATAATTTTAATGATGCAGCAGCAAGAGTTGTCTGCCGCATGCTTGGATATGGACACGGGCTAGTTGTTGGCAATCGCTATGGTGCCGGCAGTGGAAGAATTTGGCTGGATGACGTTGTTTGCAATGGAACAGAAATGAACGTTGTAAACTGCCAACATCGCGGCTGGGGACTTCACGACTGTTATCACAGTGAAGATGTTTCAGTTTCGTGCATCACTGAAGTGAAGGTTAGACTGGTTGGAGGCTCAAGTCTACGCGAAGGACGTCTTGAAGTTTATCATAACGGCAGCTGGGGAACAGTGTGTAACAACGAATTCAATTCCGCAGCAGCTAGAATCGTTTGCTACTTTCTTAGATTCGGAAACGTTGGACGGCAGACAAACATTGACATCTACGGCATCGGGAAAGGACAGATTTGGCTGGACAGTATCAACTGCGACGGAACGGAAAGACACATCGGTGAATGTTCACACGGAGGATGGGGCATTTACGACTGTACTCACAATGAAGACGTTGCTGTCTCGTGCATTGCTGACTCGCTTGTAACGAGTACTACGACCTCAACGACCATCGTCAATTCCACTGAGTCGACTCGAAGCCGCAAGAATAGCCCTATTACAGTTATCATTCCAGCAGCGGTTGCCAGTGGACTGATGTTATTCTGTGTCTGTCTCGGAGTTATTGGGCTGATTTGCTGTCGCCAGTTCAGATTGCGAGAACGCAGGGAACCGGCGGCGATTCCGCCGCTTGTAACTTCTTCCAATACAATTCGACTAGCACCGTCCGCTCCTGAATTTTGGGATGAACCTCCCACTTACGAGGAATCTATGAACCTATAAAAGAAAACGCGATGTGAGACTGTTCAATATGCTATATTGATAACATTAGGCTTTATCACATTACAATAAATTGTACATACATATAAAAATTTAGCCAGTTTTATCTGGCGGTCTTCAAGAGATACAAAAGCTCAGCTATCGCAGACCTCGACGCCCATTCGGGGATAGTTCGTCATCCCAAAGCTCGTGTCAAAGCAAAAACTTGATATGGCCTACATGTGTACATTGAACAATTCGATTTTAACGGCCCAGATAGAGCAGTCGGTCGGGCGAGTGTGCAGTTTTTGAACTAAATGACCGCTGACCAAGATATTTGGGTTGTCTACTCTTGACACCATCTCTAGGTCAAGTTCGAAGGTCAACGTCGTACGTACAAAGTTTACGTCAGAGGAGGAGGGGAAAATATTGCTAAAGTGGTCGGTGCGACCTCGAGTGATGGTTTTCTAGTTGACGCGATCGCAGGCCTATAATGCTGCAGGCGTGGAGGGAGCGGTGACGATGACGACCGGAAGTCACGTGATGGCGGTGGTCGGCGGCGACTCGGTGCAGCTCGACTGTGAGTTCAAGGCGACGCCGTTCAACCTGTTCGATAACCCGGTGTTGTGGCGCAAGACGCAGAATGGCGAGCACACGCAGGTCGGTCAACCAACCAATCAATCAATCAACCAATCAGCCAACCAGTCAGTCAGTCAGTCAGTCATTATAGATGCAGACTGGGGTCTTAAAATAGAAATACGAGAAAAATAAAAAAAAACACCAGAGACGTAAAACCAGTAAATCGTACAATAATATTGTACGCAGTCGACAACAAGAGAGAGTAGTTGTTTGCCAAACGTACTGAATGCACTGCAAATCTCTGAAAGTAACTAACTCACGTGCTTCGTCTTCAGGTGTTTATTGTACTTAGGCAAGGCAGCTGCCTCGTGGAGTTGTGCATCTCTGAGAAGAACAAACGAGAAGAAATCAGCAAATTCCAGCTTCGCAATGTTGAAAATAATTTTATAACACGAACTAAGATCAAAACGAAGTCGTCTTGTTGCAAAGTTAAGCTTCTGAGACCAGGCAGTTGTTCAGTAAAATGGCGCTGCACAGTCCACTGTGCGAATGTCGCGCAGATGAACATGATGGGCAACGTGCTGCGACCGTTTAGCGCTCAGCGACGCTTTGCCGTCGACTTCGTCGCTAAGCCGCCCTCCTACACTCTCTGGCTTCACATCGCCGGTAAATACATCAGCCGTCGGTACAATGGCCGCTATTTCGCTAGAGATGTAGTGTGATCTGTCTGTGTGTCTGCCTGTTGACCAAGATCCCCGCAAAAACGACGGAGCGGATTGAGATGCCGTCTGGGACACGCCACGCTGGCAGCCCAAAGAACCAGATGGGGGCCCGGACCCCTACTCCCTCAAGAGGAAGGGGCACTTTTGGCCTCGGTCAATTTACCAAACGATACTCGCAAGGAGCAGCACGTGGCGATGCGTCCGTTGGCTACTATTAATGTAGCAACTTCATTATTATTGCTGCTCGGAACTATACCGTAGCTGAGTCGTCGACATCTTTGCTAGTCAAACGAAGTAACATACTGGCAATGCAGCAGTAGGCCTAATACAGTCGAACGCAGTCACGTGACAAAGTAAAGATCCATACACACTACCAGTGTTCACGGCCCGGGTGCTCAATCCACATTGTTCGTGTTCACGGGTGCTCTGTCCGCACGGCCGGTAAACACGGGCGGTGCGGCTTAAGCACCCATATTAGACGGGCCGTGAACGCGAGCCGTGAACACCGGTAGTATGTAGGGAGCGTAGCATGTGTGTGGTCGATGTGTGCAGACGTGTCAGCTGAAGACATCGGCAACTACACGTGCGAGGTTCACGGACCACACAACGTGCTGCTGGCCAGTGTCACGCACCTCGTCTTTGTCGCAGGTCCGCACAGCTTATCCGCGTCCTATATGAGCACAGCATTGGGGGCCGTTTCCAGCCAAACGCAAAGCAAGCAAGGTGCTTGCGAACGTTGCGTTGCGTGCGATGCGTGCGTTGCGTTTGGCTGGAAACCACGCTTTACGCGGGCCCCCACTCTATTCATTCTCTACTTCGCTGTGCTTTTCGGTTGTGACCTAATAGCTATTGTCTAATCCGCGTAAATTGATTTACTCTACAGTGTAATACGAAGTCCTAGCTCACGTTTAGTGAAAACTGAATATAACGTTAAGAATTCTGTGAGAACTTTCGTTTAAAAGACATGCTCCCCGGGAAAGTTTAAGTTTCATTTGAAATGGAGCAAAAATATAGAAACATTACAGTGATACGTAAGATGGGGCTCGTGGGGATCTATCCTTCGTCCTCTTAGATCCGTTCTTGCGTCTTACAAGTTCTTAGCGCTTGATAAGACTGCACAAGTGTAGTGGTCATTGTTTACCCGCAGCTGCGATAATGCGTGTGTGTGCTGGATCAGGTCACGTGGAAAGTCTTCTGTTGACAAACAGCAACACAACGACCGCGTCGTTCAACACGGCGGCGTCGATGCGATCGCCGACGATGACGTCATCCTCCGACTACAGTTCTTCCGGTTGGTCGGACATGGACGACGACTCGGGGGCGGTTGGCGTGACAGGGCGGCCGCGGCGAAGTCTCGTCTACACGGACGGTCGAGCGGGCACTCTGCGGTGCGTCGCCGTCGCCCTCTCGGCGCCCACTGTCCGAGTTGAGGTATACATGTATGCCATGTAACTATGTAAGTAAGCAAGTGAGTTAACTTCTGTAGGCGTGTTCACAGCCGCCGAACTGAATTGAACTAAACTAAACTAAACTAAACTCCAGTTTACGAACTGCAGCCTATCAACTTTGTGACGTTGACGCGCGTGATCAATAACGCGTTGTGTAACTGGGTCAACTTGTTGCAGGTCAATTCAGTATAGTTCAGTTCGGCGGCTGTGAACCCTCCTTAAGGCGCACGAAAACAATTAGTCGGGGTTAGCGTTATGATTGAGGTTAGTTGTCGCAGCGGCGTATCGGCCACTTTTAACATGCCGTTGTTTTCCTATGTTTTACACGCCGATAGCGGCCGATAATTAGTCACAGTCCGATTTTATTACCCTCATAGCTAACGCGGTCAGTATTAACAGCGGGTCAACAGAATTATTAAGCTGCATCGCATGCGGCCTATTCGTACAGACGTAGTAGTGGCGTGGTCTGTGTGTGTCGGTGAGGTGCACGTGGGTCGGCGGAACGTGACGGGCGGCCTGCGGGCGACGCGGACGGTGACGAGCGGCGGCCGGGCCGGGCTGCGGCTGCTGCGGTACGCGGTCGAGCTGGCGCGGCACCACTTCCGTCCGAGCGTCGACGACGCCGGGCGCCGTCTCACGTGTACGGCGTTCGTGCGCGATCAGCCCGTCAACGCCACCAGCGTCCGCCTCGTCGTCCGACGTAAGCCACTCGCTCGCTAAACAACGTGCATCGGCCGTCGGACGAAACAGCCGAAACGTACGCTGGCTGCGTCGGGACATTTTTATTTCATTACAACCGCGTTAATCAATCAGTCAGTCAGTAGATTTTTAAAGGAGCCTAAATGGTGCAACCACTGCAAGGACCACTAGCTGGATGATGTCAGTGGATGATGTCAGGACATGACTCCTTGAATAAGAAACTTTTTAACAGTGGTGTCAGTTTAATATGTCGATAGCGATTATAATTTTGAACTTCAAAGTTAAGCCACAGTTAACTTTCGAAAAAAAGACAGGACAGACAGATTTAAATACAACAAGGCATTCCAATATATCAGACTTTGCCCGGGAATCTGTGCTGCACCTGGTGAGTTATTGAGCACACACCCCATTAGCGTTGCCTTTGCACGGCCCATTAATTGAAAATATGACGTCATCTACAAAACCGGAAGTACGTAACATATTGCATTGTCGTCAGAGGAAGACCGAGCCACGGCCACAGGTAACATGCTCAGAAAATTTAGCAAATTTTAGACACGTGGATTTTGAGATATATGAGCGGGCAGACAGACAGACAGACCTGCTGATCGAGAAACATTTTTGCCATACAATGAGAACATTGTTCGCTTTAATACCGACAGTTTTAAGTAGCACTCGGCGAAATATGAAAGTATACGGTTGCGTGGTATTGGTAATTACTTTTCTCGTTCCGTCAGTACACAGTGACCGCGGTAAGCAGCATCAGCAACTCGATGCATTTTTCACCACCAAGCAAGCGGTCGACGGCGGCGGCGGCGACTGGAGCTATCAGTGCAGTCCAATTACAGCTCACTCGGCCAGTAATGGGACGTTTCATATACCTATACTCTTCTCTGAGTTGAGACGATTCGTAGACCTCGTGCAGGTGCGGGGTGCGGGTCGTCATAACGACGGATATCACTTTAATATGTCGATGAACTTCAAAATTGCGTCTCGTGTGAATACTTTGATTCAATACGTAAATACGGCATTTTCGGCCGATCACTTCGTGTTAAACTGCTGCACGTTGCAGTGCCGCAAACGTAAGCCCGCCTACGTCGCCACCCTCCCTCGTCCGGTATACGAATTGTCCCTTTGGGCATCAAAGGAAGCATTCGAAACGTCTGACAGTCCACTCGGCCAGTGCAAAACACGCAGTCAATCGCAGTGCGAGGATTGAAGCTGCGTTGAATCTGCAAGGAATCGACGGCGATTACTCTTTTGCCAATTACGACCTCCATTCGCAATCGCCTATTGCACCGAGTGCACTGGAAAGCCATCGCTCGAGTCGCACCGACCACAAAGAAATCGACGAACAACCACTGAGCTCTGTAACTGTTGTGTGACGTTTGGTGCTGTAATTTGACATTCGGGTGGATCGTTCAATCGTATTCGCCAAGTGGCGCCAATGTGCACCTACGTCTGAGCTTAATACATAGGTTTTATGTCTACACGAGTCTGCCCTAATGGCTTCTCGATCAGTTCAGTCGCTTTTGCAGGGCTCAACGGTGTGCCAACACACACACACAGACACACAGATGCACAGACACACAGACCATAAGAAACATGCGACGTCTGTAGCAATAGGCTGCATCTGTGCGATGCATGCGATGCGGCCTAAAATCTCTCAGTACTTGACGCACGTACGCTTGTTGGTAAAATTCGTTAGAAACTAGAAGTCAGCGGCAAGCCGGTCGGATAATTCTTCCGCTAGACGTGCACGCACGCACACACGTACGAACAGGTCGAAAACATAATGCCTTCGGCGGCCCATAGTATGGGCTGGGGAGTGCGGAGGCAAGAAAATCGTCGGAGTTCAACTAAGAGCGCGTGCCGCGTGACGGTGATAAGCGGTGCGGGCGACGCTACGACTGATGTGGACGATGTACAGACGCGCCGATTATCGACTGCGAGTCCGCGGCGGCGTACCAGGACGACTTCGGCGTGTTTCTGCGCTGCGAGATCCGAGCACGTCCGCCGCTGACGTCCATCTACTGCTCTATAGACACTCAGAGATGTTGTAGTCTCGACATCAGATTGGTCTCGAAGCCAAGCTGGTGGTCTCGTCTTGTCTCGGTCTTGAGACCAAACGTTTGGGCTCCGTCTTTAAGCCAGAAGTGTGCTCTCGACTTTGATCTAGAGGCTAAAATTCCGGTCTCGGCCAGTCTCGACATTTTGGTCTTGGCCTCCGTCTTCGTTTCAGTCTCGGTCTTGGAAGTCTGGGCTCGTTTTACCATTGCTGACTTACGTCAGCTTTTGAGCGCACGTTAAAATAGCGTCTCGTATCGTATCGTATCGTGCTCTACTACTGTAGCCTACGGAAGCTTACTCGTATAATTACATTCGCCAGGTGTCGACACTGTTGACACGCGAGTGACGTCCATCTACTGGCTGATCGACGACAATCGGACCGCCGTGACGGACGGAGAGTCTGTCGGAGACTACTGGAGCATCGACATGGTGAGCTCCCGCGGCTTTCTGACACTGGCCGCATAGTATGAAGAGCTAGGTCTATGAAACGGTCGGATGTCCGTTCCTCCGACCGTTTGTCTGTCTGCCTGTCTGTCTGTCCCGTGAGATGTGGCCTGGACAACCACGCTCGCGTAAAAGCTGCTGCACCCAACAACGAATTGTCGATCGATGGCCAGTAGCAACGAGGTGCAGCCGGTTCGCCGCAGCTCAGGCGCCAGCGCCCGAGCCGGGACTGCGGCCAGCGTCATCGCTGTGATCCGAAGGACGAGTTAGCGAGTATCGTCGTAGACTTGTTTTAGACGAAAAGCGCTTGAGTGGCACCCTTTGGTCGTACCGGCACCTTTTTGACGCTGCCGCCATATTTTTCAAAGTTTCTGGACAATAATTTATGCAGTTTACAGCTCTGCACAAAGCCGGCCGATTTTACCTTTTGGTAGACCGTTTTTGGTCATTTGGATCGGAGCCGTGCCGAACTTTAGCCGCGGTCATGTGATAATCCACATCCAGATTAACATCGTCGTAAGGTCGCGATAAGACATGCGTCCCGGCACCTTTTTGCTTCCGAAAAGTACGTGCGCAATTCCAACTGCTATATTTGTAAAGTTACAGTATCCACGACATACATAATAATTATGTTTCGCTTTCCTTCCAAAATTTACCAATTCTCAAAATTTCATGAAAATCCACTCGTACGTTTTCGAGTTATCCCGTTAACAAACTGACACGTTGACAGACAGACAAATAAATGACAGCAAAGACAGTAGCTCGCCAGAAGCGGCGGAGGTAATTAAAAATATGCAAAAGTGATATTATGAAATCGAGCTGGTTATGACACAGTATAAAGCTATAGTTATTTTTACGTCATGCATGGGCTTAGCAACTTCCGTCATTCCACCAATTACCACGTTATATTCGCGGGCGATTAAGTAACTTTAGATGTTAAGCCTACATTCGTCAGATGTCACCACTGTTGACAGCTGTCAATGGTATCGCACCGAATCCAGAGCTGCAGTCTTGCGGCTGCTGCGTTCTCTCCAAGCAGCTATCAAATGCATCTCGACTCTTCGGGATATAGAACCTGTGTCACTGTGCTTTTAAATGCATTTTGACTGGATCAAGGATAAAGAGCGTGGCAGATGTAAGTTAGTGAGTAAGTGTACTTGTCAGCGCAAAAGTCAAAAAGTCACATCGCGCTGATGTGAACTGCCTAGACTTAAATAAGAAGCATATCTGTGCATTTAGAGCGCTTGACAGTCCGCTTCAAGTCGTGTGCGTGTGTAACTTGCTCTGTACGCTATGTCTACTAATTTTTAAAGGAAACCGCGTGTTTGTTACCAACCGCGTTAGCGGGGAAGGTAATGCGATCGGTCGAGTCCGTCGTTCGTCCATTTGTGTCTGCTATATCTGTTGAACCAACTGACTTTTGATCTTGATTTTTGCTCGCGTATTGGTCACGACCATA
>Ga0126332_10000852_pt1 | contig 10550 bp, 9 predicted proteins | sample InaspJWI42metaG_FD_94482 | JGI IMG/M metagenome (GOLD analysis project Ga0126332, IMG submission 94482) | Marine gutless worms symbiont microbial communities from Oahu, Hawaii - Inanidrilus sp. 2 OAHU.JWI-42 metaG | ecosystem: Host-associated > Annelida > Digestive system > Unclassified | place...
CACACATTTTGTGACGCAATTTCTGAGATAAGCTCCAGGAGGATTTTCTTGGGCTTTTGATATGTTATAATACATGATATCACGTAACTATTCTGAAAAAAAAATCAGCTTTATATCATTTTTTCCCGTTTTTTACTAATGCTCCTGGACTAAAAGGCCGTTAAACGGTTGTGTGTTTGTGTGTGTGTGTAGCGATGGCGGCGTTAGTGGCGGTCGATGTCAGCAGCGGTGCTTCCAGTCGAGTGATCGTTGTCGCTCGACCGCTCGTTTACCACTTCAGGACAGCGATTTCTGCGGCGGTTTTGTTACGATTCTGCTTCAGGCGGCCGCACTAGACCCCGGCACCCGAGTACTAACGCATCCACAGTTTGCTAGTAGTAGTTCCTCATAGATGTAGGTCAGAGTTAAAGGCGGAAGCATCAACAGCATGGTATGCGGGGAGCATGGTTTTTTCCGTCCCACTCGACACAAAATAGGTAGTTTCGGAGACGTTCTTCCCAGCCAATCTCTTGGCTCGGTAGTGAAAAAAACACAGGCCTACCCAACAAAACGTAACTAACAACATCAAACCAAAGTAATCTAAATTAACATAGAAATACATAAAAATACAAACTAAACCTTTAAAACACACAAAAACTAATCTAACCCTAACTAAGCATAAATTTAAGAACTGACCAGGGCCGTATTTAAGGGGCGGGGGGTTACGGGTTCACCCCCCCCCAATGTCGAGAAGAAAATTTTAGCAGATAAATATAGCAGACTGGCATTTTATGTTTGCACTATTGTGATGACAGGAAAAGCCATCTGGCGTCTATAAAATGCAAGAAACCGCTTGGGCGGCCAGGGCTCCGCCCGGACGCCGCTGGGAGAGCTTACAGAGCTCCCTCAGACCCCCTAGCTGACGGGGAGGGGGCTGGCTGCCCTCTCCCTAAGAACCCCACCCCGCTCTCGGCCTTTCAGGCCTCACCTCTCCCCGCCCCCCTAATTTTCAAAACCCCTCCGAACTAAAATCCTAGCTACGGCCGTGAAGAACTCCTCACATTTGTGTGCATACCGTGGTGCACAACTGTCGTACACAACACAGCACGGAGCAGTTCTGATAATTCTCCCCCCTTCTACCGCCAGACAACCACCATAGCTCGGATGCAGTCTATCGGAGCATAGGGATAGGGGGGAGCTAGTGGGTGATCGGTTCCTCGTAGATGTAGATCATAGTTAAAGGCGGAAGCCTGTGAGTAGTCCCCTCATGCAGCAAAACTTGATATAGCTAGTTTAAAACGGAGCGAGAGAAAGAAATATTAAAGTAATACTGAGTTAAAATGGGGCCGGTGGGGATATATCCCCAGTTCCCGCCCCTGGATCCGTCCTTGCTGGGTATGTACACCCATGGGCGCCCCCAGGAAGGGGCAAGGGGGGTCACCTAACCCCCCCCCTGGATTTCGACATAAATTTTTCCCATATCATTACCGTTGCACTTAGAGTAGAAATACAGATGCATTTTTGGAAAGGGGCTAAATTTGCCGGCTCCGTTGTACATCCAATGACCAAAATGCTTTCATCTTCAGGGGGGCTTTGCCCCCTGACCCCTTGACCAGGGGCTCTGCCCCTGGACCCCGCTGGGGGCTCTGCCCCCAGGCCCCCGTTATAGGCTCGTGCTCCGCACTCGCCATGGTGCTCCCCAACCACTGACCCCTTCCGCCGCCTATGACCCCCCTGGAAAAAATCCTGTGGGCGCCCCTGTGTACACCCGACACCGCTGACAGCTTTTTAGTGTGGACGTTCAAAGTAAGCTTATAGGTTACTGCTGTATAGTATCACCAGACGAAACACCGCCGTCGTCAATAACTACTCCGTGGAAGAACGGCATAATGTTCCGCGTTCATGATCACGCACCTGGCGTGTGACAGACAGTTTCCCGCGGAGATGGACGTCTCGGGACTGAAGTGCTCAGACGGTTTCTGGTTTCTCGCAGGCTGGCAGTGCCGCCGGATAACGGAGACCGCGGGGCTCGGGCTGCTGCCGCTCTGGTCAAGCAGCTTTGCGGGACCAGTGGGCCATATACATAGGGTGAAGTGACGTCACAGAGTCCATGGTCACGACACGACCGCCATATCGTGGGTATAACAAGACGCAATGCGTTGAGTTAAATGGCAAAGATTTATGGTGTTATTCAAATAAAATTGAACCCGTATAGTTTAAGAAAATGTCCATATGATGACTGACTTACCAACACAGCGTATTCAAGCGCTATCACAATGAGAAACATTTCTCAGAGTTTTTACCTACAAGATGGCGGTAAAAATCAACTGGTATAGATATTGTAAAAAACTACGTCACTGTCACCCTATCTATAGACGTCATATAGCGGAGCACTGAAGGAGCCCAAAAATACTGCCATCGGCGCCATGAACTTTGCAGTGGACGTGTATGGGACAGTCTGCCGCCTGAACTGCGAATGTTGAACTGTACTATGTCTGCACCAGGCTTTGCGGCGAAACTAAAGACATTTTTATTTTCGGCTGTCAGCGCGTCTGAGAACTTTTGAAGCCGCGCTATATAAATCTGCACATTACATTACATTACTGTGAAATTACAAGCAAGAATACAGTGATACCTTTTGGCTCACTGTGATCAATGTTTTTTGCGCCACCTTGTATGTGTGCACAGAGTGAGCTTTCCTGAATTTTGTTCCCAACGGATACGAATTTTTAATCGAAATTTTATGCGTTCATTGTCCGTTCTTATCTGCTGCCGAAAAAAATATGTCATATTAGGTGCGATAAATTAGTGATTGATTCTTTTTCCATTTTACTAGAAAGACGCGAAAATTTGCGACATCTCTGCAACAGTATGACCGATCTCCGCACTATTTGGCACGATGATGCAGAACAGGTGTACCGGCCGGTAACAGTTTTAACAAGAAGCTGTGCTAGGCCTACCGCAGACGGACCGCGCGATGCGATGCGTCATTCAAAATTTTGCCAACCGTTGCACAACAGTCTAGGAACAAGTTGTATAACAAATCCAGAAAAAATCGAAGCAATGGAGTTAGAGGCTTAGGCATATAGCAGATCAACGTGTAAAACATTCATATTAATAGTGTTAGGCCTATTAGAATACCCGTGCAGCTTACAGGCCTACCATTTTTCGCAAAACGCCTATTTAGGCTACTTAAAATCTTCATTGCGACAGCTGACGAGTTTGTGTTTGTGATTTATGTAAATGCTTCGATGATTTGACAAACAGTTGCTGAGTTTTTCTGACATTTTGCACAGTTTGTATTATATAACGCATGTTCGCGAAACTTAAATGATTCGTACAAATCGAATGTCATAGTACATCGATTAATTAATTGATTAACTAATTCACTCACTGATTCATTCATCCATCAATTCACTAATTCATTCATCCTGGCTGTAAAGGGCCGTTCTCACTGTGCGCGGATACTTGGAATATATGGAACTCAACAGTTTTAATCGAGGAATAATCATTGTTTGACACTTGGCTCACCGATTTGCAATCATGCTGCTCACGTGTTAAATTACGTTTCACTTCACTGCAGTATAAGCCACACACGCAAACCTTATTCACACAGCGTAGCGACCCCGGCCCATTCCTTGGTGACCCGTAGGTTTTGGCCTTTGGGTAGCCATTACTTACCGGTTGTTACGTCACTACCAAAAACCAGCTCGATCCGTCCAGCCGTTACGACAGAACTCACGCTTGTGATTACACTGACAGGCGAACAGACACAGGCGACAGCTAATTCCGCCTTAGCATAGCGACGCGCGGGTAATGACTGGTCTCTCGATTACTGAGAGAGCGCGCTGGAACGAGAAGACAGCGCGCTGAACATTGACCTGACAAGTCACCGCGCTGCGAACAGCAGCACACGATATACAGTTGTTTTTGTTTTGTTTTGGTGATGAAATCTACGATGATATGCCACTATTAAACTAATATCAATGTCAGTTTTATTATTAGTCTTTCTGCTGCTTTTGCTGTTGTCCGTTAATTTACTAAGCGCTGTGTTATCTGAGCTCAGAAAAAACTCAGCGTGGGTCTTTCGAGTACTGAGCGCGCTGGAACAAGAAGACTACGCGCTGAACAGTGATCTGATAAGTCAGCGCGCTGGACTGCTAGTGCAGCGCGCTCATCTCCAGGCGGCCTAGGCCCTTACAATTTGCTGCTCGACCGCTATAAACTCCGGCTGACGATGACATTTGGCATGTACATAAACAGACGCAAATAGGCTTCGTTTGGTGTCGATGCGCATATTCTGCCGAAAGTTACAATAGGACAAAATCAACAGCTGCTGAAGTCTCTAGTGGTGTAAAGACTATAGCCTACTGATGGAGAATGCAATGATGTCATAGCAACAATGACGTAGCAGCGGCAACGCTACTACAGCAACGCTTCTGCACCGTTTCGTTCCAGCGCTCTCCGCACCGTCGCCGGCGCTGCCGCTGCTCCACCGTGTGACTGCTTGAAGAGGGATCGAACGCCTATTTTAGTCTTGGTGTTGGTTTTGCTGTTGTCCGTTAATTTACTGAGCTCTGAGTTTTCTGAGCGCTGCGAACTCAGCGTGGGTCTGTCGAGTATACTGAGCGCGCTGGAACGAGAAGACTGCGCGCTGAACAGTGATCTAGCAAGTCACCGCGCTGGACTGATAGTGCAGCGCGCTGATCTGTAGCCTATACACGACGTGGTATTCGACCGCTATAAAATCCGATACGGCTTCACGGCTGGCGATAAGATTTGGCATGTACGTACAATACATAAAAGTAACATAAACAGACGAGAACATGCTTTGTTTGGTGTCGATCCGCATTTTCTGCCAAAAGTTACAATAGAACAAAATCAGCAGCTGCTGCTGAAGTCTCTAGGCCTATATTAAATGGCGTAAAGACTAGCCTACTGATGGAGAATGCAATGATGTCATAGCAACAATGACGTCGCAGTCGCAACGCAGCAACGCTACTGCACCGTCTTGTTACAACGCCGCCTCCACTGCCGCCGGCGCCGCTGCTGCTGCTGCTGCTGCTGCTGCTGCTCGACCGTGTGACTGCTAGAAGAGCGATCGACCGCCGTGGGCACGAGCGTTGCTGAGGCAGCGCGCTAGTGTAGCGACGTGGAACGCGCTGGGCAGCAGCAAAAGCATCACTGGCAGCGCGCTGGGTTGCTCACACAGTCACAGCTCGCTGGCGGTTGACGATACGATTTCAACGTGCGCTCACAAGTTGACACAAGTCAGCTTAATCTACCGCACGGAACCAACGACTAAAAGTGGGGGGAAAAAGAAAAACTAAAAAGTAAAAACGGATAAGCTCAGAAGTATCGGTAGACGGTCCGTGGAATCCGTGACGCTCTGAACGATTAATAGACTTAGTTTTATTTTATAAGTCGTCTAGACAAACATTGGCTTGATGTTCTTTACAATTTTCATTCCGAGCTAACTGGAACCGGAGGTGCTTAAACCTGTATGTGATGTTGTAAAAGACACGGGCAAAGAGGAATACCTGCGCCCGTTTATTCGCATTGGATTGGATTGAACGGTTCAGCCGCACAACGAAACGACTGACGCGATGGCATCTAGGCCTAGTGTCTAAATCCTAAACCCTAATGCCCCATTCACACCGCCCGCCATACACGACAAGACGGTCCTGTCTGTGTCGTGTCAGGCGGTGTGAATTGAGTCTCGAGACAGTGTGTCAAAGTCTGAACAGTCAGACGAAAGATCACCGTCGTCGTGTGGCGCTTAGTGAAGAAGTTTAGGTTATATGCAACAGTCCACAGCGTGTTTACATCCACTTTTGCCGAGCTAAGTTGATAACACATTTCGACGATCGATATGCCGTGGCAAAGTTTTCTAAGTCAGGCGTATCGGACAAAGTTCCAGAGGGAAGTGCCGTTATTTTTGGAGATACCCGAATTTTCTTGCAAGACAGCATAGGGTGGTCGAAGGAAGCTCCCATGCCCAAAACCAGCACGATTCGTTCTCCCGTTTCGATAGAACTCTGACTTGTGACAAACAGACAGACAGACAGACAGACACAGGGCCATGGCTCGTAGCCGCGCTATAGCATAGCGTCGTGCGGGTAAAAACCATGTCGGGGGCAGATGTCTGGGGACAAATGCAGGGACGTCCACTCCATTGACAGGTGGAAGGAGGATGCTTTCTGGAAAAAGTTGGGGGAAGTAATTTTTGTGGTGGCGAACTGTAAAGATTACGCGTGCGCCGTCCTCAGGAAAATCAGTAAAACTGTTGCCACCAGATGTCATATTTTAAAGCTAAAATGAACCAAATTCGATTTCGGCTGGGGCTCGGCCCACACCCGCTGGATTTAACGGGGCGTACTTCTAAGGGAAGGGAAGGGAGAAAGGACGGGAGGGAAGGGCAAGGAAGGGGAGAAGGGAGGGGAGGGGACCCGACTTTTATGGCGAGGGAGAGGAGAGGGGAAGGGGGAGTTGCTTCCTGGCGCTGAGGGGGGATGGACGTCCTTGGAGAGTTAATGTTCGGCGGATAACAGCTTGCACGCGCACGTATAGTGCCTGGGCGACACTGACTTCGACTTAGGACACACACTTGCATGAGAGGCTACTTCAGCGGCTGCTGCTATATACCAGTACCAAACAGCACAGTCCATGCGGCAATAACCGCCGCCGCTGCATCTCCCCGTTAGACACTATACCGCTTTTTGACACTGCCCGCGTAGAATGCACGGTCGACCGTCCGTCCGTCCGTCCGTCTGTCCCATCGACTGCAGCAGCGACGTGCGGCGGGTTTGCTGCCGAGCGCCGTGCGGGCAGGATATATTGATCGTCAGCGACACGTGCCGGGCGCCTATATAGCAGCAACGGCGTCGCAGCGCACAGCCGCAGTACGGCGCTCAGCAGCAAATGCGGACAATGTCATGTTGACACTGACAGCCGAGTTGACGAGTCTGAACAATTAAAGGCTTGTCGCTTAATTAGACCAAGGCATACTTGGCATAACGCGCCAAAAATTTTACACTCAGCTTGAGGCCCATGCCCAATTCACACAACAAACTGTCGAGTTACCTCGCGTTGGACGATGCGAACTGAGTCGGCGACTGTCTGCAGGAGTCTTTGAGCTAGCAGGTCGGAAATGCGAATGTCTTGCATGACGTCATCAGAGCTTTGTCGTAAAAAAACTCGTAATGTTGCGTTAACAGCAGCGCATGGAGTAATGGATGGTAATTTCTGTCGTTTTAGTAGGCTTTGACTTTTGAATACGTTTTTGTTACACGCTTTCCGCCTTTGTAAAACAGAAAACAATGGAAAGTAAAATGAGTATTTTGATGTGCGGTGTGAAGGCTCGAAATTCTTTCGCATGAGCCTTGAGCATAGACCTAGCTAATTATAGGCTAAATTAAAGACTATTCGGTTCTTCGCGAGCTTTTAAATCACTTCTATGGACTGATATAGCAAACGTGTCCAGTGGTTTCAGCAAATAGTATGCAATCCACATTCCATTCAGATATCAGAGTAGGTCTACAATGGTACTATCGCGATGCTGAACCTATACCCGCGTTGTGACAGGATGGGAGGTGTATACTGCGCCAGGGCCTATTTTAGCGTGTATTATTACACAAAGTGTGTATTATTAAAGGCTGGTCGTGCAACATTAAAAACGAAAATGTGCAACATTAAATTAGCAACTCAAATAATAGCCTACATCATTTGGTGCAAAACTGTAGCAGATGCATTGAAAATTAATGTTTTAAACACAAAAACCTCGTCGGCTTCAGCTGCCCCCTTGACCCCCGCCGGGGGCTCTGCCCCCAGACCCCGGTTATAGGCTCGAGCTCCCGCGCTCACCATTGGTGTGTGTATTATTAAAAAATCCTTAGAATAGGCCTTGTCCTGCGCTGTTGCAGTATGATTAACGCGTGAATTGTTTGCGTTGTATTTTGTCACTAGTTATATTTTGCAGAACTTGAGTCACACGGGCAGCAAAAGTTAACGCATTCGGCTACCATATCTGTTTTAGAAACTTATCAACAAATTTTCACGTTGATGAAAGCTGCAGCTGGCAGGCATAAATAATACGTTACTTCCTTATTGTTCGTAATCCATTGTTTACATTATGGCGAAATGTTTACAGTTGAGAATCGCTAACACGCCGTCGCTTAATTTATCATTTGCAGCATTTCGAACCGCTTATCGTCGGTTATCACGATCATTTTCCACAGGTAATGGTGCCGAGAAAGCACAGACTAGATAATATTTCGATCTATGCACCGGATTATCACCGCTGATGTAATTCCTTTTTACCGCGTGAAGCATTGCATGCAAGCACACTAGGCTATGGATGAATGAAGTGCGGAATGCGGAAGGTAAAATGGGAACGAAAAATGCGAACCGACGGTGATTGGTCCACAGGCCAGACCACGTGACCGAAGCTAACTACTACGCAGTTTACCGCACGCCGCGCGTTGCCGGCGCAGCGTTAAACTGCGTAATGCAGATTTGTGCATGTTTGCACATGTTACCATAATCTGCCATTTGCTGCAAAGTGCGTTTTACTGAAGTGTTGAGAAATGATATTAATAAAAGTTACTACTGTGTTTAACGTTGTTGTTATTATTATTATTATTAAGGGCATTTATATAGCGCAAGTTCGCAAGGGCCACAAATGCGCTAAAGAAGCTCCCATGCCAAAAACCAACACGATTCGTTCTCCCGTTTCGATAGAACTCCGACTTGTGACAAACAGACAGACAGACACAGGGCCATGGCTCATAGCCGCGCTATATAGCATAGCGTCGTGCGGGTAAAAACCATATCGGGGGCAGACGTCTGGGGACAAATGCAGGGACGTCCACTCCATACACATCACAGTCCACGCGGCACTAACCGCAGCCGCCGCTGCTCCCCGCTAGACACTATACCACTTTTTGACACTGCACGCGTAGAATGCACGGTCGAACGTCCGACCCTCTGTCCCATCGATTGCAGCAGCAACGTGCGGCGGGTTTGCTGCCGAGCGCTGTGCGGGCAGGCTATATTGATCGTCAGCGACACGTGCCGGGCGCCTATATAGCAGCAACGGCGTCACAGCACACAGCCACAGTACGGCGCTCAGCAGCAAATGCAGACAATGTCATGTTGACACTGACAGCCGAGTTGACGAGTCTGAACAAAGGCTTGTTGCTTTCCGCCATTGTAAAACAGAAAACAAGGGAAAGTAAAATTAGTATTTTGATGTGCGGTGTGAAGGCTCGAAATTCTTTCGCATGAGCCTTGAGCATAGACCTAGCTAATTATAGGCTAAATTAAAAATTGTTGATACCCACAAGGCCTACAGTCCATAATACGTCATGCTAAACATGTGTTTGTGTCTGTTACAAGTCAGTGTTCTAGTTTTTGGCACAAGAGCTTCCTTTCACACATCCTGCACTGTTTTCAAAAGCAATATCTGATATCTTCAAAATAGCGCTTCTTCCCTCTGTAACTTTATCCCAACAGGTGTTGACACTGAGTGTGATAATTAACTATACCCTCCTGCTGTGGACATACGATCGCCCACATACGGCAAATTTCCACATTACGCATTTTACCTGCCATTCCACAGCACCTTTCCACAGTTTCCATTTTGCATTTTTCCTTCTGCATTCCACATACCGCAGTTCCGCATTTTACCAACAGCCAGCACACTATTATGCCGTGTCGCAGCATCTTTCTGTTTGTCTGTCAGTCACACAATGTTGCATATAACAAGTCCTGACACGCCTCTCAGCTAGTGCCAACAATAGAGTGAAAGCCTTATGTCTGCAGTTAACACACCAGGAATTCATTCTTTACAGGCACAAGTCCGTTTTGTCGCTTTAACAGCCTTCTTTTGATAAACTTGCTTAGCCAGTTATATTCTTGATTTTAGTGGCTGTTCCACAAGGTGCTTTTGAGGAGAGCTAATGCAGTTTTGTATGTGCACGGCTCTGGTGTTTAGTTCTATGCTGAGTTTTATGTATTTATTGCTAGCTTAATACAGTGGCGTGTTTGAACTTGTAGAAATCGAAGGCAAGAAACATTATGATCTCGTAGTCATCGGTGGTGGTTCTGGTGGTTTGGCATGCTCAAAAGAAGGTGAATATGTTGCAAAAATTGCTGTTGTATTGGCAACATAGCGCACTGTGTGATACCACGTGGCATGTCAGTTCCCATAGCTGTGAGTCAGGGTTACATTACCAGCTTGCAAACTGCTATATACTGCTGTGCATTTACATACTTTACTTACTTACGTAAGTTACTTAATGTAAGATCTATTGCATGCCTACTGCTAACAATTTCTGGTCTGGTGACAGCTATCGCAAATGAGACCACTTGCAATATCATTATCATTTCTTGTAATTAATTATTTTGTTGTCGTTTATTAATGACTGATGACTTGGCAGTGATAGCTAAAACAGAAGAGGAGCTGATTAAGAGGCTAAATGAGTGGAAAGAAAATGTGGAGACTAAAGGCATGAGAGTCAATATGAATAAAACCAAGGTTATGATAAGTGGAGAACGTCAGATGGTGTGGC
>Ga0126332_10000853_pt1 | contig 10548 bp, 5 predicted proteins | sample InaspJWI42metaG_FD_94482 | JGI IMG/M metagenome (GOLD analysis project Ga0126332, IMG submission 94482) | Marine gutless worms symbiont microbial communities from Oahu, Hawaii - Inanidrilus sp. 2 OAHU.JWI-42 metaG | ecosystem: Host-associated > Annelida > Digestive system > Unclassified | place...
AATATTATTACGTACTTTCGGATATAGCAGACCAATATTGGTTGCCCTCCGTTCGCTCAGCCTCGAGCCGTTTTCATTCGGCTATAAGACGCCACCAATTCGCTTCAGTCCCCTCCCACACCCCACCCCATTCGGTGGTTCGTCCCCCAACCTTGAACTCGCGTTGACGCCACTGGCCAACGGGTTAGTGACGCGTGACCTCTCATGTTTTCAGTCTACAGACTCTACACTCACAAACGCTCAAATTCCATGGAAGACAGCGAATTTAGCTATCGAGAACAGCTGGCGCCTCGTCGGAAATGGGCCGGCCAAGTGCCACAGGAGCGCACGAGAAATTGCGCTTGTGGAGACTAAAGGTCTGAAATAAATGAAATGGCACCGAAGGCAGCACAAGGTCATCGATAACGGCGATATCTCGCACCATTTCTGTTTTCCGTAACAGTGTTGTGTTCCACAAAACAGTGCTGTACGCTGACGCTGACTATCATTGAGTCGCTAAAATAAGCGAAATGACAGCGTAGTGTATTGGTGTTTACGTACGCCGGCACGGATACAAATAGTTACTACGAAACTTAATGTTAATATGATGTGTCTAGCAGTACCGTTTCAAACGATCCTTATGGGCACTCCCTTTAAATTTTTGTGACTCGCCGCCCGCGCCCTATCTCTGGAACAAACGAAGATGTACGTCAAATTTCATTGACATTCTGCGACGCGCGGTCCCTCGGCTACAGCCAAGTTTATGGCTAGTGTCTTCATATAACGCGCCAAAAATAGCACAACACCAACTGTCGGCTGTAATGTTGTCGTGCAGTGACGAACACGACTGGCCAGATATTTTTGTTTCCATTTTCATCCGTACTCTTCCTGATCAAATAGGGAACGAAACTGTGCCGAAAATTATAATAAATAACACAATAAATTCATTTTTTAAACTGCAGTCAGCATTTTGGTAATTTCAAACCATAACAATTTCCCAGTGCTGTTTGAAAAAATTGCTTCCGTAGGCCCCCTATATTTTATTTGAAAAATATATTTATATTTCAGCATTGGAAATGGCCAGCCCTGGGAACCAGCACTGTGCCAATTGTATCGGCACACTTTCGTTCCCTATTCCCAAAGACACAGTTCGGACGACAACAGCGACACCGAAGAAGTAAGTAATAACGCCACGACAGGTGCGTGATATATGTCCTGCCTCTCGATGTTATTCACGCTGTACTGGCATTGGCATGCTGGCCGTGAGCAGCACGCATGCCGGTTAACAATGCAGTGAAAGGCCTGCTAGAAAATAGTTGGTCTTAAAGTGATGACGGGAGGTTTCAGGTCTGGTATAGAGAGTTCCCGATTTCATGAGCTGCAACGCTGAAAGTGGGGCACCAAATGAAGTGGGACAAATGGGGCGAAGAGTAGACTAATGTTCTATAGAGTCTGACAGAACTAGCAGAATGACAGGTGTGACAGGTACGCAAGAGTGAACGTAAGTTAAGCAACCTGAGAAGGATGAAGAGTTTGGAATGTGTTAGGCATTTTAATTTCGGTGAATGGGCAGTTGCGACAGCCAGTCAGTGCTTACGTACATTGCAGGGAGGCTGGACAGCAGAGGGGGGATCAGTAATTTTTTCTGCCAGTCCACATGAGAGGGACTGCGAGGTCATTCAAAAAGTGTGAAGTAGCTACTATTAACGAGTGACGACATGTTGTGGGATTGCTGTCTGTCAAGGCAAAGTGTGCCATACCCCGTGACGAGTGTAGGGTGTAGGCGGGGTGTTCATCTCCCTGACACAGGCCGTGATCCCGTAGGTGGATAAACCATTAAAGTCTGCAATGTGACACATGGTCAGTGCGACGCCAGACCTACGATTACCTCCCCAGCCGCGGAGCATCACCGCCCCTTGACCGCTATCACATTAGCCTATACTGCTTGTTGTCAGAGGCACTTGTGTGCGAACAACTTGCTCAAGGTTTCTACCCGAAAAACGCAAGGCTGGGAGTTGAACCCGCGACCGTTAAGTCACAAGTGAAACGGCCTAACCATTACACGACCAGGCCACACTATATAACTGTCTGTCTCTGTAGGTTAAGCGGTGGAAACTAACAAGGGTTGAGACTGGAGTCCACGCAACGGCGGCGGTGGCGCCGCGGTGGCGCTGCGGCCGGGTATACTGACTGTAGTCGTGTCGTGTTTAGCCGACAAACGACACAGATGAAGACGAGTCGTCGAGAGATTGGCAACTGTGTCGGTCGGAGCCGACCGGCAGCGCTGATACAGCAGCGGCGGCACAAGATGAGACGGTCGCGGTCTGCGTCCTCCGGGGCTGACTGCACACCTAATCGGACATTTGCCCTCTCACACGGAAATCACTATCGTGCGGTCATCTGCCCCGTGGTTAGGGTTCACCCGGTTTAGAGTTATAAATAAAGTTACAACTGTTATATTATGAGGGTAAGGGTTAGGATTAGGGTTGGATTAGTATGGGTCTATGAAACGGTCGAGCGTCAGTCAGTCCGTCCGTCTCACTGATCGACAGCAGCAGCGGCGCGCGGCGGGTTTGCTGCCGAGCGCCCCACGGGCAGGAGATATCGATCGATAGCAGGCGACGCCGATCAGCAGCAAATGCGGGCAATGCTATGCCGAGTGACGAGGCCGAACGCAGGCTTGTTGAAGATAAAGTTATGGTTAGTGTTTACGGTTATGTTAGGATCGGGGTCAGGTACGGGGCCGGACGTCGGCGATGGTGATTTCGGAGAAAGCAGATGTTCGCGGGCAAATGTCCTAGATTCGCTGCACGACACGGCTCGCCCGTGACACTCGCTCTCGTCCGTGTTTCCGACAGCATAACTTATCAAACGCCGCCGCCGCTGCGCACAATGAACACGTATACACGTGGGAGTATCTTCACGGAACCACGCCATAGGCCTCCCGTCGAACGACGACGACATGAAATAGGCCTACAAAGTCGCTTCACAGGCGGCCTGTGCACGCAAGTTCTCAATCTGATCCGACTGCTGCGTTGGCTCGAGTAAGCTGAACAAAATATGTCTGTTAGGCCTGTAATACTGTTATTGTATGTTGCTAACTTGCTATGCTTTAAAGTTTAATCGAGTATTAGGCCTAATCTTAAGCCATAAACCAAACACGGGTAGATAATAAAATACAAAGTTTACATTACTTTGAAAATTTAAAAGAACAGTTGTACTAATAAACTAAATCTCTGTAAAATGTACATTGCAGTTTGTATTGTTCCTATGTGTCTATGCTAGCGCCTACGACGCTAGTCCCTCTACAACGATTGGATCGCGCCTTGGGTGCTCTCTGCTCGCGCCTTCGGCGTTCGCTGCCTCTGCAACTCTTACGCCTTCGGCGCTGTTTGCGCTATACTCCACCGCCGCCGACGTCTTAGCAGCAACAGCGGCAACAGTGATGTCATAGCAACCCATGACGTCATTGTTGTTATGACGTCATTTCCGTCCCCGACACCTTCTGCGTTTAATAATAGTAATAGTATAGATGTTCGTTCACGATGGTCTGAAAAAGTTCTCAGTCATCGGTTCGAGATTTCCTCGACATTGCGGTGCGCGTTAAAAGTTAGAATCATGATAGTAAGTAACAACTGTCTGGAAAAGAATATTAAGTTGCTCAAAATGAGGCGCTAAAAGCTTAGCTCTTCACTTTAAAAAGCGAGTGGCCAAAGTCCCCCAGTCCCCCTAACGAGGCCAGCGTGCATCTCTCGAAGGATCTTACGTCACAACCGACCGAAGTAGATTATCCGCCTTAAAATGCCGTGCATACGCGGCCGCGGCCGCGGCAAATGGCATACTTAATACATCAGTGTCAGCGGTGACTATAGCTCCGTGAGCACTGACTAGCGGCGCGTGCAGCGTGCTGTGCTATCCCACGTGACATCTGCACGGCTCTCAACGTTTTCTACACCAGCGTTGATGATCTATGCAGGAGAACCGAGAAAATAATCCACTTAGCGGTCGGTCAAACTCAAACATCGCATCGACGACCTAGGAATCTGTTTTTTTTGGAACGCCACCGATTGCATTACTTAACTAGAAAAACTGCCCTCCACCGTGTCAGCACGCCCACACGCGCTGGACTTCGTCGCTGCAGGAGGCCTCGGTAGCGCTAAGCCGCACGCCTTGCCGCGCTAGCTCGTAGCTGATAATGTCACAATAGAAACCTACTACTACGGCCGTCAATCAATATACAGCTGTAAACACTCGTGTAGCACACACATTTTGCATTGACTGCATTGTTCTGAATTCCACTGCTGGTTATGCATGTATGTATACACATAGAGTACTGGTGTCGAGCAAAATACATAGTCCGTGTCATCTGGCCAGTGTGTGTCAATTATGCAAGCACCGATCGGGAATAATGCGTCGTCGGAGTGCATTAGTTTTCTGAGTTTAACACTTTAGTGGGCACATCGAAGCAGTATTTAGCAACAATAGTGTTGGTAAATTAGTGCGTGACCTGTTTTATTTGGTACAGCGAAGAGGAAAATGGACGAAATGCCCAGTATTGCCTAGTATGGCCGCGTAAGAAAGAATACTGTCGTCATCGCCCAACCAAATGCAACAAACTTGTTAGCAGGATAACTCGAAAAAATACACGGCGGAAAGCCATGGAATTTTGGTAATATGTAGACTTTGGACTTGTTTATCGAATGGTATGGCTAAGATTGGGGATTAACGTCAGCGCACCTGTTGCTCGCCGATAAGGACACTGCGGTGGAGGTATGCGTTCTACTGAATGCTCTCTGGTTTGTCTGTGGAATACGGGCGAGCTATGGTCGCCGTTCATTGGAGGGTGAGATTGAGAGTGGACTGGAGAGGGTTAAGAGGGACTTGATGGGCTGGGCGGTGAATGGGTTCGGTGTATGGCGGGTTGTCGGACGACGGTCGGCGAGGGACAAGGTGACGGCGACTGCACCGGTGGTCGTCGTCGTCGGGCGACCTTATCACGTCCGCCGAATAAACATGCAGTGACAGTTGTAAAGGTAATAGGCCTAGTACCCGGTTTAACGACTCCGCAACAGCAGCGAAGACTGTCGACGTCGAGGCAAATGGGTATGAACAACTTGCCCACGGTCGTCACGCACAGCCGCGCCCAGACCGCGAGGTTCGAACCAGCGACCTGTCGATCGCAAGTCCGACGCCCTAGCGTTACACCAGTACGCCACTGTGCAGTGACAGTTGACCGCGCGCTAATATAGGCCTTCCTCGATCGGTCGTCGACTGCAGTCCATCGCAGAAGCCTGAAAGCCTTTCCGCTGTGTTTGCTGGACGTATATGGACCTGCTATCGTTGAGTCGCTGTTTATTGGCTGGAATCGTGCGCCGCCGCGCTCCCGGACTTAATCACGCGAGATTTAGTGGATGCAGATCGCGGCACTGTCTGTCGAATCGTCGCGTGGCGCGAAGTAATCACGGACAACAGCACATGAGAACGAGGCAATTGGTACAGAAGTCTCTCAGCAAATGAACTCAATGATACTGCGTAAAAGTAATGTGATTTGTGTCCCTGTTTGAAACACCGCGTTATCGTGTTATCGGAAATTCGTCGTCCAGCGAAAAGGAACGTTTCTCGGCGCCAGGGACTTCGCAGTCTCCAGTGCAGTCATCTGGAACTCTCACTACAAAATCTCCGAGTTTTATCACTAACTGCTGCTACGTTTAGTAAACACTTAAAAACTTGTTTTCTCGCCCGGTTTAGCGCATCTGAGGACTACTTGTTTTGCGCTAGGTGAATTAACGCATTATTATTATTATCGTTACGTGATACGTGGAACAAAAATCACGCCAGGCTCTCCAGTCCAAACAGAAAAAATCGGATGAGAAACAACGAAATTTTAACGAAAAAAATAAATTGATATTGGTGACAAAGAGCTGTTAGGCCTACCGACGCTGTTCCAGTTCATAAGAGAAGAAATATATGCGGGAAGCGACGTTAATGCATACTGGTCGGTGGTAGGTCTACATTGACTGATCGGCCACTGTGGAACGAACGCGGCCACTATTCGACAGACTATATATCAGAGAAGAACACGAACTGCACGGTTTTACTCTACCGCAAGTAACTCAGTCCATTGTGCATTTATTTCCTTTTCAAATAAGCAGAAAACTAAGTGGCATATACAGGGTTGGCCAAAAAGTGAGGCCACAAACTCACGGCCATAATTCTGTCAAATTTTAACCGATTTACTAATTTTTCACTGGAAGATTTTTTTGGTAAATTTGCAAAAAAACTTATTAAAAATCTTACCAATTCTTGCATATGTTGCCACACTACCTTGTGAAACATTAATGTCAAGCGATTAACAGTAAATTACAAGATAGTGTAAAATTGTATTTAAAATGTAGGGGGGTTGTTAATAAGGCTCATTGCTGAGTCTGTCAGTGAAATTTTTAAGGACTGAATATTTGGCAAAGTTACAACAGTAAGGGGCACAAAGTGCACGAGACAGCCACCCGTTTGCTTGTAACTTTGCCAAATATTCTCTGATTTACAAAAAAAATTCACTGACAGACTTAGCAATAAACATGTCTTAATTTGGTTATTAACACCTCCACCATACTTTAAATATGTAGCTACACTACCTTGTAATTTATCGTTAATCGCTTGAATTTCTGACATTAGTTTCACAAGGTAGTGTGGCAACATACGCAACGAGCTGTGGAATTTTTGGTAATCTGTATTCACCATGAATGGTAGCACAGTAAAGAAAAACGAGCAAACATAACTAAGCGAAATAAACAGTATGTTAGCCAGAATTGATTTCTACATTTCTACACACATATGATATCAGATATCGTCTTTAAACTTTTTGGCACCTTTCTCGATGATAACGCTAGGTAGATCAAACGAGAATAACGACTGACAAGTTTTTACAATAATAATATCACAGGTTTTAAATACCAGTTTACTGCAAATTTACCAAGAAATCTTCCAGTGAAAAAAATTAGTAAATCGGTTAAGATTTGACAGAATGCTGACCATGAGTTTGTGGCCTCACTTTTTTGACCGGTAGACTTTGTCTAGAATGGCATGTAAAGGAGGTGTCGATTTCTGTGCAGCAGTGAGCATGCACGGTGCACTCGTCCAAATGGACTCAATGGGTGCGATGCACTAGATCAGTAGAATAGCCTCAACATTAATTTTCGCCCGTCCAAACAAGGCAATAGAGGACGACAGCAGACATCGCCTATCCGCTTACTTTTGTAAGCGTTTATACGATATTAATTCGCCGATACAGTAATCGTGTGACACGCGTACACTGGGCAGATCTCTAAAGGCAGCGTCTTCGAAATGCATAAAACAAGATCTGAATGCGAGTGACAGCTGCGTCGCCGAGTGCCGAAGTCATGCGGCAGCATAACACGATTCGTAGGGCACTTCCAGTCATCGCAGCAGAACGCTGATGTTACCGGTCGACTCGCAAGGCGCGACTTCCTATTAGTGTTCTATAGCGACCTGAGCTCTAGATGGAACTGTTATCCAGTTATAAGCCGTCTAAGATAGCAGACCGTGATCCCAACAACAGAAGGACAAGAACTAGATGCAAGGCAAGCCTGCCAGTATCCACCTGCTTGTTCCTCTCGCCGCCTGTTAATTATTGTTAATTGGTCAGTTAATTTGTTATCCTGCGTCCATCGAGTCAGATACTTTATTTGCCTGCGCCCTGCATAGCAATTGCCCTTTCTGTCGTATGCCGGCAGCGTCGCCCTAGCGAATGTCATGCGAACTACAAGGCGTGGAATGGAGTTTAATTTTGCCCAGAAAATTGAGGGGTCGAAAAATTAACTTCAGATCGTTCATCTACGGCCAAAGTTCTACCAATCCTAAAAGATCGGTCCGGTAGATATTGAGATATTTGGTTTGACAAAAATCACTAAAATATTTTTAAATAAAAAACAACAGTAAAACATAAGCCCTCCTCGCCTGCACTTCGCGCAGAGCGAGTGGGCTAACAAATGCAGAACATGAGCCCGTGTCTGCGCAGCCGGGCAGGCTAACAAGAACAACAACGTTTCGAAGCATCCATAGAGCCGCTTCCGCTAGGCGCGACGCGACTAAAATATACGGAGACTGAGTAGGACAAACCGTAGAAGCTGTTGGAGGCGACCAGTTGCAGCGCTGACAGCACAATCGCGACGATGCAGATAAACGACATCTTCTTTGCTGACAACCACCACTGCAGGTGAACCGTGTCAGTGGTGTACACAACGATAACCTGCAACACAGCGTAGCCTAGTGACCGGATGACTGTAAGCAGTGGCAATCCTATGACGTTATATTGACCTCTGTTCACGCTGCAATGTGACTCGGGGAAGGCGGCGAGGCTACGGCATAGTGAAACTCATAGTGTTTGTAAGTTACTGTTAGAAAACATTTTGAAACTATTTTGACAAAACTATTTTAATTTCACAGATTCTTTCCCATAGATTGTTCACTTGAGTAATCTAACCATGAGTTTTACTGTTTTAACATAACTAAAACAAACCATTTCCATTTCTCTGCTCTACCGTGACTTCAAAAATGTCTACCGCACTGCTGGACTCCCATACACTGCTCCGTATAACGCCACAACCCAGAGAACACTAGAAGTCAACAATAACGTCACAGTACCGGCAGCGACGGCTGTCGAAGCGTCTGTCAGCACGCTGATGCGAGCTGGAGGATCACACACGTCAGTCGTCGCCGACGCGCGCTTGACTCCGCTGCGGCTGCTGCTGCTGCAACTGACTGTTAGGCCTATGTCTGTCCGAGTGCAAGGCATGTGGATGGATTCGCCGCGCGGTGTTAGCGCGTGATCTGGCACTGGCTGCGCGTAGTTAACGTCGACGCCGCCCGCCGCGAAATGCAAATCTGGTCCAAATCATAAACATCCGCGTGACACCACCTAGACGCACGCGTTACACACACTCACTGCACTCCATGAGTCAGTTCTGGTAAGCTTACCGGTTTCAGAAGCTGGCATAAAGGAAGTCCGGTGGTGAAGAAAGGACGCGGATGGTTATCGAGCTGGTGATTATCTTTGGCTATGATGAATGCCTTGAATTTCCTCCAGTGGTTGAACAATGTTGATCGAGTAACGGGATTGACAGGAAGGGCAGATTAGGCGTGTCGAAACTTGTGCCACTTATCCACAAAGGTTTTCTCCCAGAACAAGTGGCGGAAAAAGAAAGCCGAAAGGACGTGGGGATCGAACCGACGAGCTAACACTGATTCGGTTGGAAAACGGCCATTAAAACGGAGCCAGTGATGACGGACTGTACGGAGTCTGCTAGCTAATGTCAACATTGGGAGAGGCTATGTCGATGGTCCATATGGGACCTAGGCCTGTCATTTTTCATTTTTTTCATCACGAATACTTAAACCGACGTAGGTCGAAGATAATCTAAAATATGCGATAAAAAGCGGAGAAATTATTCCTTAGGCTCATTAGTTTACTGTCGGCGATTTTTCACTGAGTTGCATTCGACTGAATTGTTTACTGAGCATGGCGGAGGAGGTGGCTGTGGTCGTATTCCGTCTTGAAACAGTTAATTGAGTAGCTAACGGAATTTGCCGTGGCTGTGACAGCAACTGAATTCGTAATAATGTGCTATTTGCGACAGAGCCTATGCGGCTGTCTTGCATTTAACAAATGATGCATCGTCTGGCATCTTGAAATCATGGACGAGGCCAGACAAAAACCTTTGGGGGCTATGTTTTCCTTTTCCCTCCCATTTCCCTACCCTTTCCTCCATTTCCCCTACCCTTTCCTCCCTTTTCCCTCCCTCCCTGCCACCCCATTCCTAAGTTTATTTTGCTGCTCGTGCGTGCAGGAGGCATGCAAATTCCCGTGTAAGTTGCTTATGCTCCAATTCCGAACGATCGCGCTTCGCGCTCGCCATTGACTAAGTTTTTTTTTATAATTCCTGTATGGCCTGCAGAATTCGCAAGTGCGCACATACACTGTAAATAATGCATAATAATTTGTAGGGTGTTGATTAATTTCAAGCAGGGTCGAAGCTACTGGGATTTTGGGTGCTTAGCTTCCCCAAATGAGTAATTGGCCCCCAAAAGCAAGCAAGCTAAGCACCTTGAACAATGAACGCGTGGTCCCGATTTGCCTTTTAATACTGTTAAAAATGCACGAAATTTGTTAGTTGATTCTCAGAAAAATCATTAAACTTGTTGCCACCAGGTGTCGTATTTCAAGGCTGAAATGCACCAAATTCGATTTCGGCTGGGGTTCCGCCCCATGCCCCGCTGTGAGAGCTTACAGCGCTCTTCGGGCCCTCTAGCTGGATTTAAGGGGCCTACTTCTAAGGGGAAGGAGGGGAGGGAAAGGGAATGGGAGGGGGACAGGTGAAGGGAGGGGAGTATAGGGGAGGTAAGGAATTTAAATAATACGATACGAGATGCTATTTTAACGTGCGCTCGAAAGCCGACATAAGTCGGCTTAATCTACCGCACGGAACCGACAACTAAAAAAGTGTAAAAACAGAAAAACTAAAAAGTAAAAAGACGGATATGCTTAGACAGTCA
>Ga0126332_10000854_pt1 | contig 10531 bp, 8 predicted proteins | sample InaspJWI42metaG_FD_94482 | JGI IMG/M metagenome (GOLD analysis project Ga0126332, IMG submission 94482) | Marine gutless worms symbiont microbial communities from Oahu, Hawaii - Inanidrilus sp. 2 OAHU.JWI-42 metaG | ecosystem: Host-associated > Annelida > Digestive system > Unclassified | place...
CATATGCAAGTCTGCATCTTGCTCCAGACAGACAACCACACCAGCACCCCACCTCTCAGTTTTTTACAGGCCGGATGCCCTTCCTGCCGCCCAACCAACAGCGTCAAAGCACTGAAGGCATAAGAAGCTTATTACAACAGTAAAAAACAATTACTATAATGTGGGTTTTTCCACAACCAAGGGTACTGGCATCAAAGGACCAACATTAATCTCAGAAGATAGCCAATGAAGAATGGATGAGGTCGAGGGAGTGATTTCACAGGTTAGCATTAAGAGTAGCAGTTGTCCACAAAAAACATGAACTATGCTGGTTCACCTGGAAATGGCTGTTAAATCAACGAGTGTGTATTTGTGACTGTTTTACGAAACAGCATTGAGAATGACTCATAGCTCTAATAGTTTTGTTTGCACACAAAAAAACATTTTTCTCTAAGCATTAATGCATGCAGTGCATGAGAGGTTCACTGCCATTTTACAATCCATTAAATAACTACAGTCTCATAGGCTATCATCACTTCACTACACAAAAAGACAGCTGAGAAACCATATATCCATAAACAGAAATATATAAATATAATATAAAAACAGGAATTTAACCCTACAAAACTTCTGGTGTAAACTTTTAAAAGTGCCAAATTCAGTGTAACCATTCTCAGACTGCAACTGTCAATGTCATGTCATGGTACTGACAGCAAAAAAATTACCTTCTGAAGCTCAGATTCTAATCGAGAAATTGTCTTGTTATCCCATGCTTCCTTGTTCAATGTTGTGGGCACATCATTCTTCATCTGTCAATCAATGTCATGTCAATCATTCCAATCACTCAACCATTTAGTCAATAATGCATGCATCATCTATTCCCAAAAAGACAATTTTAAAGTCATAAACTCTACTAAGTATCTGAAACAGCAAACGAACAACAAAACATGGTAAGGACCCATTATGTCTGCAGAGACGGTTTCATCACAGGTGTTTCCTACTCACTGGTAGACTGATCACCAGATGGTTAACTCAAATAAGCATTAACTGAAACACAGAGTAACATCATAACTTAAACAATAAGTCAATCAAAATAAATTCATCAATAGCTCTTTTACGCACTAGTATATCCTTGAATAAATAAAACGATGACTGATAATCCAAGAGCCAACAAACTGCTCATTCCTTGAACTATCAAAATATCGCCTGCCTGACAGTTATCAGACTATTCAGCCATTTACCATAATAACAATGACATACACACACAAACACCCGTTTAACGGCTCTTTTCCGGGACTACCCGGGTGAGCCGATACGAGAAAGGTAAAACCAATCTAGATTTTACTGAAGCAAGAGACAGTGAGTGGCAGTGGCATCAGCTCGGCCACATGCAAGTCTGCACCTCACTCCAGAGAGACAACCATTCCAGCACCCCACCACTCAGTTTTTTACAGGCCGGATGCCCTTCCTGCCGCCCAACCAACAGCGTCAAAGCACTGAAGGCACTACCATAATAACAACAACATGACTATAAAAATGTTGTACAAAGTCCAATATTTGCCACTGGTTGGTATATATTGTGTAATACGGAAAACTAAGCACAATGTCAGATCACTAGATTTCGCTGTCACATGATTTTTAATGAAATTGTTTAGATCAACCAACATTAATGTCATAGATGAATGTGGATTGTTCTTTAACTTCATGCTACCTATCAAAAAATTGAAAAAAGAAGAATCAGTTTTGAAAGAAAAATCTTCAACTGTAATAGTTTGTTGTACTATTTTAACATATGCCCAAAATTATGCTAATATAGTCAGTAATCAGTATTCATAATTTATTTAGTTAAGTTAGTTAAGCTTCATTCTTTTTCACTGCTACCGGTTTTCACTGATACTGGTGAATAAAGAATTATCAAAACACAAAGATGGATAAGCAGATGCAGTCAGAATGCCTGCAACAGCTCCTTGCAACTGGATCACATCTGGTACACTGGACTGAGGAGGTCATCAAAGGCTGCAGAGTGCAGTACACGTCTAATGATGAGATGCAAACATTATTTCCTAATAGAAAAGACAGCGCTAGTTCATGACCACTTAGAATTACTCTTAACAACAAGCTCCAGTGGCATAAACAACAGCTTGATTACGATACTGGACATGGGCAGCATTTGGAGTGTTGTTATAGGTAAAAGAAAGGGAAAATGAGAATTCCAGCAAATCCAACAACACAGCAGAAGTGCAGACCTCGTCAACAAGCTCAAGCCAATCACACAGTTGACCAGCTTGACTCTGTGACAAGAGGCCTCGGTCGCGCATGTTCAGCAAAAGACGATATGCTTCATCGGCAATTGTGCGATAATGATCACACTCCATCTGCAGTCTAACACAGCAAAATACAACATTACTAGCTGTCTCTGCATTTCTAGTTTCAAAATATATTTGCAAAAAAATTAAAATGGCAGATGCAACCAAAGTCAGACAAATTTCCTACTGAAAATGGCAAATCACTACACTATGCAGCAGTTTTCTGACTGACGAAGTGTAAGTAAGCTAAAACTAAAAAAAATTCTGTTTTCATTATTGTGTATTAACTCTTTCCAAAATCAAGACAATATAAATAAACCAACAAAAGGCATATGATAAGCACACCGGGAGCAGGTGACAGAAACAGATCATATAATCTCTGCCTCCAAAAGTGGTAGCACATGGATAAATAATAATAGCAAATGCACAATATATTACTCTGCAATCTGATTCTCCAGGTGTCTGCTCTGTTCCGAATCAACGGGTAACAGACCCGTGCGATCAGGTGTGAGATACACTGACGATCGCTGACGACGCAATTCTTCGCGCAGTGCCTGCAGTAACGACATCCAGTTCTCACAATGACAGTCAAATGATGTGGGAAAAAACGCAAACAGGAACACTTTCAAACATCTCTAATGGCAATCACACAGCTCAGTTAGTCAGTCAGCAAAGTGCTTAATATCACACTGTCACTGATCAGTCTGCTTCCAGACAACGAAATGACTAATCACAGAATCATGACAGCAGTCGAAAAAATCATATGGTTCAATTCCTACAATGGCGTGTGAATAACTGGCATTAATAGAAATGGGGTAACAGCCAAAAGTGCTTCGACTTGAACGAGCCAGTCTCACTCTATGCAAGACTGCTTAATGTGCACGAAAAATACATCTTTTGAGAAAAAAAGATAGATTAAGTAAAGTATTACATCCCAGTCAACATAAAAATAGATGTTAATTCCAGCTAGAATCATCTAGAATGGTACTAAACAAACTACCCAACACAACAAAAGTAGACGTGCAATCAATAAACCAAAAATATTGTAGCACAAAAGATGAATATTAAAAACAAAGGCCATATTTGGTCACCATGAACAACAGTTGGTCTGGAAATTGATCAGTTCAAGAGAGTCAAGGCCTGTTTCCAGGGCATGCACACAAGCCATGTTAGTTAAAGGTGAGTCCATATTCCATAAACAAAAATATGGTACACGAACAACAACTAAGACGCTCACTAGAATTTCACTCTGCATCTCTTCAAAGCGAAGTGACTGAGGGTCTCTGTTAATGATCGGCTTGTTGCGGATGTTACGTGCCTACATAACCAATACATCCAGTAAAGCATTTTCATGGCAACTGATAAACAGTCTTTGATAATTCAAACTCATAACTTAGCTAACAAAAAATAATTAAATAATATCTAATGTCAAAAGATAAATCCACTGCCACGAAAATCACTGTCAGTCTCTTTAGATTCAAAGATTATTCCTAAAAGTCACTCAATTTCAGCTGAATAAATACAATCCCATAATACAGCAACCAAAATATAATTATGCTAAACAGACAGTAAGTTCTGACTGAGAGATAAAAGCCGTCCATTACATTATATGTAAAGCATGATACACTAAAAATGAAAATTTCATATGATAACAAGAGTGTGTGGATACCCTGTTGGCATATTTGAGTGAGTTCAGCGATTCGTCAAAACTTGTGGATGATGGACTAATGCAGCAGATCATCAGAGTTTTGGCATTGCCACCCAGAGAGTCCTGTAACATGAAGAATCAACAATACTATGACTCAAGGGCAGCGATGACTAAAAACTTTTAATATTTAACTGTCACAAATTCATAATAACCAACTTAGTATTATTACTCTGCCTTCAGTAGGGAAGTGGAGTGTTGTGATAAGTATGTCTCTTCTGTTTGTGCACATGTCTGTGAGCATATCTCAAGAAATACATGCCCGATCTTCACCAATTTTTGTGCATGTTACCTATGGTCATGACTCAGTCCTGCTCAGGCAGCACTGCAGTATGTTATGTACTTATGATTTTATGGATGACATCAAGCTTGTACATAATAGCCAGGAATAGGCCACCCAAAAAGTACTGGTATACTTTGTGACTCAACAGTGGCAGCACAGATTTAACACCTCAGTGAATACTCAAAAATAACCCACCAAGAAACTGTACGGCACAGTGGGCAGAGTCTGATATCTACAATTACCTAATCATTTCTGATTGAGGACAATACCTTCAGCAAACGAGTAATTTTTGACTCTCGATATGGAATGTGTGCCAAAGCTGCTCGCTTTTTTGTATCACCGAGAGCACTGATGACATTGCCAAGTGCCAACAGACCACTGTTTATGAAGATCGACTCTGCACAGACAACCGTCAACCAACAAGCATTACTACTAATACTATTACTACTACTACTACACCTGTTTAGTGGCCTCTTTTCCAGGGCAACCTGGGTAAGCCAGTACCAGAAAGGTAAAACCAGACTGGATCAAAATGAAGCAAGAGATGACGGGGTTTTGGGATACAGCAGCATCAGCTGGACCATATGCATACAATCTGCACCTCATTCCAGACAGATAACCACACCTGCAGCTCACCACTCAATTTTTACAGGCCAGATGCTCTTCCTGACGCCCAACCAACAGTGTCAAAGCATTGAAAGACAAGCGTTACTGTACACTCAACAAGCATTACTGTACACTCAAAATAAAACCACTGGGATGACAAGATACACGCCCTAAATGCAGGTTAAGGACGAAACATTCATTCACAATCAAATGAAACAATCCATTCACAGCCATTTGTCTCTGCACAGTACACGCTCAATGAATGAATTAATACCCATGACTTTTACATGCCTCAAAATAGCAACTACACTTGTTGTAAGCAGGTTGTGCACCAGATGTGTAATGCTTCATTCATCAGCTAGCAGCAGGTATGTGATATGGATGACAGACGGACAGACAGTGAAGTGCAATCAGTAATGGGGCTTCCTGTAAGGAGGGCACCATAACAATAAGTATCAGCTGTCACTAATTAAACCATGCAACAGAATCGTGCTGTAGACAGAGCTTGACGACTACAGTGGCCGAGCATCAGAGCTCGGAGGTGTTATCGACTTAGTCGACCGATGACGGTCCAGTGTATCATACTCTGAGTGTCCACCTACGTTGAGCTAAGTTGATAACACGTTTCAATGACACGCCAAAGCAAAATTTTCTAAGTCCGGAGTTTTGGACAAATTTCCACAGGAAAGTACTTTTATTTCTGAAGACACACAAATTTAATTTTAACACAGTGCAGGAAAGGAAGTTCCCACGCCAAAAACCAGTTTGATTCATTCAGCTGTTTGACAGAACACTGACTTGCGACAGACATGGACAGACAGACAGACAGACAGACACAGGGCCGGGCCATAGCTAGTACCCACACTAGCATAGCGTCACATGGGTAAAGACTGATTATGAAAATACATATCACTAACAGATACAACAGCAGAGTTTTAAATCCCACACTACTGGTAACCAATCCCAAGAAATGCATTACGTAATGTTTACACGTTACTGATTTCTGATAGCAACAGTACATGCAACTGAGCATACCTAAGTGTTCCAATCAGCTACATATATTTACACAAAAAATGATACTTGCACATACTAATAAAACTTTTTTTAAACTACAAAAAACATCATTGACGAAATAAATTAAGAAACAGTGATATCACCGAGAATATGCATTACCTTTAAAACGCTCACCCACATTACCAGTACGGTTGGCACGCTCGGATCCAGCCAGGTCAACAAAGTGAAACTTTGCACACATATAGTGTTCAAAATCTGAACAAAACATATTCCAATCACAGGCATTCCCATGCAGTAATGTGGCAAAAATAAGTTATCTTACAAAGTTACAAATGCAGAAAGTTAATGCTAAAAAACTGCAATTATGTTAGTGAACAGAAGATTCCAAGCCAACACACCTGCATTTTCATCAATCATCTCATCTGTTACGTCGCTCTTCCGTCGGTCTTTACGCGGCACATCAGTAGCTGCCTGACTGTCATTACCTTCTGACCAGCGTTGCTCTGTGCAAAATGGCAGCATGTTATCACTCAATGCATAGGAAAGACAAGGTCAGCTGTCTTTGATGGCAGTCAAAATAATGGCCAACATTACTGTCATTAATTATCAAGGAGGCACTACAGCCATCAGCAAATAATACTGGAAAAGGAAACATTTGTCATCCTATCATCAACTGCAGTATTCATACAAATTTATCACGATCATCTCAAAAGACAGAATTGATCACTGATCACCAAAACATGCAAAATATAGCTGCTTTTGTTAAAATCCATCAGCAATTTGCTTGCATGTATTACAAAAAATGTCTGAATAAGCTCTCATAGCAGATAAGCAATTTAACTATAAATAACCTTCAAAGCAAAGTTTGATGGCCGGCCAACACTTACGCTCCCAGAACATATAGGCCGACACGGATGACCATTATACAACGAAGCAGTGCAGTACAATGCTTGTGATACATAAGCCATTACTGACAGCTGTTAAGCAAGTTCATCTGTTATAGAAATCAGCTGGTAATGGAAGGGCATCTTATGTGTAGAAAATCCCATTTCTATACAGTCTCCAAAGGTGACCCTGTAGAGCTTTTAAGTGTGCAACCTATTTAGTGTAGAACATGGGATATATGGACTAAAATGACACACCACAATACAGCAAGGAGACAATGTACATAACAGAGTTGAGGAGTATCATGTTTCTAATGGAAATGCACTAGGGCAGTGAAATTCTGCTTCAGCAAAATCCTCTAGTTCTTAAGTGGGGGAGCCAGCTAACACAGACTGGCCATAAAATGATTGTTGTTGCAAGCTAACTTTTTGTGTTGGCGACTTGGCTTGCTACCATCAAGACAGTCCAACGTACCGATGACAAGCGTGAAGACAGAGTGAGAGCGGCTGGACTGATCGTTCATGCGCGTCAGACCAGTGTGACGATGTGTCGAGCCACGTTCCAGGTATGACATCACGTCGTCAACTGTCTCACACTCCACTTCCAGCACACCTGCAATCACTGCACGACACAAGTCCATACACCTAGTTAATGGCAGAGGTATGACATCATGTAGTCAACTGTGTTGCAATCCACTTCCAGTACAGCTGCATAACACAAGTCCATACACCTAATTAGTAGTACTGGCACTGGAGCAATGGTGTAAAAGGAAAAATGTCCCTCACTCAGAAAAAAGGTGGCAGATAAAAAATGACAAGGCTACTTTGAGCTTTTACTTTCTTTATCTGAACACTGCTGACAAAATGGCATCTGGACCATAAGAATCATGTGCCATTTATCCCCCAAAGGATCTCTTCCAGAATAAGTGCAATAAACCACAAAGCAACTGGCTGACACAAACTTCCCTGGAAAATACCGGTCAAAAATGCAGGCAGTAGTAACGTTAAGTGTTAGACAGTGATTTTACATGCTTAGTGTAAATGCATGTGCCACAAATTTTTAATGTGATTATTGTTAAATGTTAAATGTTGACAGCAAACCAAAGATGCTATTCCAAACAACCACTCCACAGTAGGGATGTGACGGATTCGGAATTTGTTTCAAACCCGTCGATACTGGGATACCGGAAACGAAGTCACACAGCTCGGGTATATGTACAATACTTACAACTCCTGTGCCTTCAGTGCTTTGACGCCGTTGGTTGGGCATCCAGCCTGTAAAAAAAACTGAGTGGTGGGGTGCTGGCATGGTAATCTGTCTGGAGCGAAGTGCAGATTGCATATGGCCCAGCTGATGCCACTGTGTGTGTGTTACAACTCGTCACTGCTGCACCATACAGACAGCAACGTCTTCGTCGGAACAGCACAAAGACAACGACGTTGCCATGCTGCACGGACGATGACGTCACTATCTGCACGGCGAGATGACGACGATGATGTTGCCACGACGTGAGGCGACGTCGTCTCATCGTGCCGTGTCTATTGCAATCAAACTAATTGAAAGCAGCGACGCCATTCACAGTATGCACACATGGCGTCATGGCTGTGCATGTGTACTGTGAATGGAGTCGTTGCTTTTAATGAGTTGGATTACAGCGGGCAAGCGAACTTGCAATGCACGTAGTGTGATCAGCACTTTAATCCACTGACATCATATTAAGGCTGTGGTGTATTGTTAATATTTAACCTGACAAGCACACAACTATGTATACTAACAATCTTAAGGCTAAGGCTATATGCCATATGCTTATACCATTACCCGTGTTGCCCTTGTCATCTTCACGAATACGGAGATCTTTTGAGACATTATCCACGTCCAGAAGGTCACGCAATTCTTCCTTGTAGATTTCAATGTATGAAACACGAATGGTGTATTCATGGCTCCTGTCTGCAGTGATGATCTCAAACAGTTGTTGTACGGCCCGCGGCATGATTCCCATTTCATCGTCAGTCTGGCTGAGCCAAGACCCTCCACCCATTGTAAACGTCTTTCCAGAGCCCTTCACAACATCACGTCAACATCTGTGGTGACATCGCATAAACACAAAAGCTGTCTTTACAGGGCAGATCAGAAAAAAAGTAAAAATATTTACTCACCGACTTAAAAAAACGAATCACAATAAACCATCTGTGCCAACAGAACTTATTTTTGTCAGATTTGAGTTTAAGCACACAGTATAATAAAAAGGTTTCATACTTCATACTTTAAGCCAATACTGTTCTATTACTTACATACTGTAACACATAATGATTACAACTGAGACATTGTAAAATAAATAAACATAACAAAATTCAAGAAAAAATTGGATGCAAAAAATACTGCAGAATTTTCTGCTGAACAGTGGCCTATGAGTAAACTTGGAACATATTAAACATTTTGTATAACAATCATGATTTCAAAAGTGCAACCAATTAATTAGACATCGTCAGTTTAATGCGAATATGCAATTGCCGCATATTTCGCATGTTGCCGCATTTTCAGCAAAGTGCACATATCGCAGATTTTTTTCCGCATAAATTGGCATTTCCAACAGCAATTTTAATTATTTTAATATTCTTTGAATATCTGAATCAATATTAAATTTATGAGGATTGTGCATAACGTCTGATCGACATAAACATTGGTAGTAATAAGAAAATTTCCGTCCAACTGCCTCCAACTGCTTGCCTACTAGCCCAATAGTGCTGTCATGGCAAAAGTAGTGGGCGCTGGCCAACGTCGGCGACAGCTTACGCCGGCTAAGCTCACTCCACGGAATATATAACTGAAGTGATTTCTACCTATTTCTGCCGCATATTTGGTGTTTATACGGTCCGCATATTTTATTTAAAAATGCCACGTAAAACTGACATGCCTAATTAATAAACTGTAGTGCATGATAATGAACTCATCTTGTTTTCTGCTAGTGTACCACAAAATATTTAGCATATGATGTAGGCCTACAAACAATATGATTACATAAAAACATACTGCCTTGCATGAATATGTCAACGTACTCCTGTTTTCCTCACACATTTAGTTTAAATAACATCAACAGAGAAAAACAAATTACGTGTACTCTGTATTCATATCTTTATCTATACTAGCTGCTACATTACCTCCAATAAACAACAGAAACAGATCACACACAACTGCAATCTAATCTACATAAGTGCTTGTCCATGTTAACTTATTTATTTTATATACAATATTATATATACAACAGAAACAGACAAGACTGAACTGAAATGATTTTATTGAGCACACTTGCAGCCTCGAGGGGCTGAATTGCTGAATAAACTATACAATAATACAATGATACAGACAATTAAAAATGACTAAGATCGCGCGACATAAACGTTCATAAAATTAAGTACGATAACTATTTAATAACGAATCGTTTGTAAGTATAGCTATAGGCCTACAGCTGAATATATGAATAATGCCAATAAAAAAACACAACCACACAGACAGTCCGTAAAACATAAAACCAGGAAAAAACATAAAAACATTAGAGGCAACTGCAGACTGACAAAACAGGCCTAATACTAATAATCTAATGGAGGTCATGGTAAAAAAGTAGGTTTACTGGTAGTGGTTAAGCCCATATTGTATGAAGGAACAATAGTGCTTGGTACGAGTATGGACTTTAGGAAGGATTTGTGAAGATCTGAGCCTAGAGGTGATAGCGGTGGATCTGGGTGGAGGAAGGAG
>Ga0126332_10000855_pt1 | contig 10513 bp, 8 predicted proteins | sample InaspJWI42metaG_FD_94482 | JGI IMG/M metagenome (GOLD analysis project Ga0126332, IMG submission 94482) | Marine gutless worms symbiont microbial communities from Oahu, Hawaii - Inanidrilus sp. 2 OAHU.JWI-42 metaG | ecosystem: Host-associated > Annelida > Digestive system > Unclassified | place...
ACAGTGGTAGAGGAATCAGTGTATTCAACCTCCTATAAAAGTTTATGATCATATGAAAGTGTTCCTGGTACAGCAGGAACAGTAGCAAACAGACTGAGAAACAAACAAACAAATGGCGATAAATACAAAACCACTTCCAAAAGTGATGTAGGAAATACGACTATCATCACATCACATCGCAGCAAATCTGAAATCCCCTGTGTTGACATGGCCACATGCATGGGACAGGCATTCGCCTACGCCAGTCCTACATCCCGGAACTCTCGACCTGACCTTTTTCTCCTACTACCAAACTCAGTGCGTACAGAATTTCTACAAAAGCGTGCTATATATGTTCGCTGTTAGTATCAAAACGGCTGACCTGCGGGCGCGGTGAAAAGAACAAAGATCTTCACGTGAACTTCGGCGTCGTCGGCTTCGCTCTGTCTCTCCTGGTAGACGATCGCCTTCTCCACCTCGCCGTACTTGGAACATTCCTCAGTCACCTCTGACTCCAGGTCCTCGTCAAGGTCTTCCACTCCCACCATGTTCTTCAGCACCATCACCCGAGACTGCCACAACAACACACATCAAATCACACATGGCAGTAAGACGATGAGCGACTACAGAGTTCTGAGTACACACGCAGGATATGGGCAAGCAGGAACAAATGTAACATTTACTGTGGCAGAACTTGTAACAAACAATTATTAAATATTTCATAGATTTAATATTCTATGTTTGCCTTTAGTGCTTTGACATGTTGGTTGAGCCGCAGGAAGGGCATCTGGCCTGTAAAAAACTGAGTGGTGGGGTGCTGATATGGTTATCTGTCTGGAGCGAGGTGCAGACTTGCAATGCATATGGTCCAGCTGATGCCACTGCCACTTACTGTCTCTTGCTTCAGTAAAATCCAGATTGGTTTTACCTTTCTGGTACCGGCTTACCCAGGTAGTCCCGGACAAAGGGCCGTTAAACGTGTGTGTGTGTGTGTGTGTTAATATTCTATGTATGACGCAATAGGTGACATAAAACTGAGATATAACGACCATAATCTCGATGTATTGTTGTAAGAAACTTTGTTTACACATTCATCTATTGCGAAATTTCATGCAAGATCGAGATTTCCCAGTCTATCAACTCACTTACTGTGTGAAAATCTGACAGTCGATAGTATCGGTAAAAACAAATGGCTGATGGGATAGTGACTGCTTCCATTGACAGTACATGTCCGAGGCATAGGCCCTACATATATGCATCTTCTTTAACACCTTCACAACTCCTGATGCTGGACCACGGACAAATATTATCAACCATCCATTGACAGCCATGACTGGACTGCCTGGCACCAATCCTTTATAAGGGCAATAAAACTACCTACTGAACGCTGATGCAGTCATAAACTAGAAGTAAGCAACAGACAGTTTTTCCTGATGAGATTCTCCCCAAAATTTCCCTGAGAGATGTCAAATTTCCAGACATTTCCAGACCATGGTCACCGTGCCTGGAGGTCCAGGTTAGACTCACAACTCACAGAAGTCACGAGTCTGACTTCTGGCTGTTTCGCTTTCGGGTAACAATCATACCTCACACATGCCTGTCGCCAAGCAGTATATGTTACAAATGAACTATGCACATAATTTCTATCACACACACACATATTATACATATATAAATTTACATAATGACACATTCTGCATCAAACATTGGCATTTCGTCATATTTGTCCCAACAACAGTAAACTACCTGCACTTAACAAAATAACGAAGTCAACACGACCCAGTACTAACAGTACAAGACGAACCTCGGATCGCCGCATTAGTTTCTGCATCATGACGTTCCTCGCCTGTGATCCTTTGATCTTGTTGACGTTCTCTTGGCGCTCCAATGGTTCACCATCATCTGCCGACTTCTGAGCTCCACCCACTGCCAGAGCAAACATACAAGCATTACTATCTACCTACCTCTGTTTTAAAGACTGTTCTCCTCGGCCCGATTTACAAAATATCTTACGATTTATCGTAAGATTATCATAAGTTTATCGTAAGATCGACTTATGATAATGACTTAAAAAGTACTAAAATTTCTTTTAGGAATATCTTAAGCTAATTTGCCATCACTGAACAAAGGCTCAGACGATCTTACAACTCTGCAAGTGAATCGTACCTAAGAAAAGCCTTGCGCCCTTCGTAGGATTTTTTGTAAATTATACGCCTGTCGGACGTCGATCGTAACTTTGGCATTATCGTAAGGTTGTTGTAAGATATTTTGTAAACTGGGCCCCAGGTGAATATGGGTCAGCCAGGTGCACTCTCCACTTGTCTCTGTAACAGTACCTTTGGCAATAGTGTTCTTTAGGCTATCGCATGTACCTCACTTTTCTCCACACATCACAGAGCCTCAGTGTTGTTTTTACGTGAGTTATCGTATGTCAGACAACGTGTTCTCAGTTGTCCATTATTGTCGGCATATGATATTCATATTTTTGTTGATTTATATGCATTTCTTGATGCGAATAAATCATAATAATAATAATTGTGGCATCATGCAGTCCCTCGTCTCTATGGTGCTCGAAGATTGCTCCCATGAAGACAGTGCAGACTTGCTGCAGGAGGTTTCTACAAGGTGGATGCCTTTCCTACTGCCCAACCACCAAAATGCACGTAATGGCCGCATCACCATAGCAAGTGCTGCAAAAGTGACTTCCGGCACATCCGGTCATCGGAGCAGCAGGTTGACGGCTGCATTTGACCAGCAAGGTGTGACTTCCTATTAATGTTCTACAATGACCTTAGATATGGTGAAAAACTATCGAGTTATGAGCTATCAAAGTCAGCAGAACCGTAATCCCCAACAACAAAAAGAACGTCACATGGTATACACAGCTGCTTTCACTATGAGACATTAGGACAAAAACACTCATAGAAATTCAATGACATGTTTTGTCAAGTTGGTACGAAATTATTATTAAGTTACATTACAATCAACCAAGTGCCTTCAGTGCTTTGATGCTGTTGGTTGGTCAGCAGGAAGAAAAAAACTGAGTGGTGGGGTGCTGGCGTGGTTATCTGTCTGGAGCGAGGTGCAGACTTGCATATGGCCCAGCTGATGCTGCCGCTACTCACTGTCTCTTGCTTCAGTAAAATCCAGATTGGTTTTACCTTTCTGGTACCGGCTTACCCAGGTAGTCCTGGACAAAGGGCCATTAAACGGGTGTGTGTGTGTTATGTTACAACCAAAAACATTTTCTAACTGATATCCGAAAGTGAAAGTCAGTCCTGATGAAGGCCACAGATCATTGACAGAAATGTTGATGAAAGAACGTTTTTGCGGTGATAAAGTAACTTAATAAAAGCACTCTGAGTAATTCAATACATACAGCAGATACACAGACAGCTCTACTGACTCTGCAGAGTGGCTGCAGCGATGCTTGGAGGCTGGCCAGCCGACAGCTGCGGAACCATAAATCCAGGAGCGCCAACACTTGACGCTGCTGCTGCAGCGGGAGCACTCACACTCGGCACAGACACACCGGGCACTGGCAATCCTTGCGTCTACGGCCATGACAGACATAGTTAACCCCCGCGCCAACTGGCGCACCCCGCTCCCCCATACCCCTCCCCAAACTTTTTACTTTCCGTTCCCTACCAGTCTGTCGGCTACGACAGACATAGCCCCCTTGCTGGCATACCCGACTACCCTCGTTAACCCCCAAAACTTATCATTTTTCTGCCATTCAGCTGTCCGTCTGACTTACTACCGGCAGCTGTCCACAAGTGGCTCAGAGCTATTGAATCAGATCTGAGACCACTTAATATCAGTCCTTCCTATGCACGGAAGAAGGTAGCGTCTTGTGAACACTGGCGTTCGATTGTGAACATGGCTATGCTCAAGGAGAGTATTCCACGAAGAGAGAGACCATTGTGCAAATAAAAATGGTCAAAACACCCCAGACTAAGAAATTCAGCAACTGTTGCACTAGTTAGCACAGAACAGCGGTAATCAGCGGTGGCCACATGTGGCGACCACTAATATGCAGTGGCGGACTTCCGCGGTCGTTGAGAGCTTGCTGGTTGCTTGGCCGTTGATAGGACTCTCTATTAGTGTCCAGAGTTCTCTACATAAGCAGAGGTAGCACACACACCAAACTCCCTGTCACTCACGCCGTACCCCAATAGCTACCTACATAACTACTGTGCCATTATTATTAATATTACTTCTTACAACAGCTTGGTTATCCGCTACTCTTAAGGCCACCATAAAGGAGCCTTTTAAACTCTGGTTTGAGGACTTAATTGCTAATTACTGCAATGTGGGATTCTTTTTTACCTACCTAAGTATTTTTGCTCAGACGTATCACTAATACCTGCAATATCATGTAAGCATAAGCTAAGGTATACAGATCTGGAAGCAAGCACAAAGACAGCAATGCCCCTTCCACCAGGAGTCCAGATGTGGATAAAGAAAGGATGAGACCAGGCCACTGATCAGTCGGTGCTTTGAGTTCAAATCAGTGCTTTTACACAACAGAGACGAAACAATAAAAACTAGAAGTCGAAGGCAAGCCAGTCAGGAACATGTATGCTCGGATGCATGCAACAACGCACAGATAAACACATGTAAGCTTATGCACAAACAGATGGACAACCCAAAAACATGCCACTGGCCCCATCCATTCGATGGGCAGAGGCATTCTGTCCTGGGCACATCCTTTCTTTATCCACCACCAGACTCTGGCTCTCTAATATGAGTACTCTGAGTACTGAAAATGGAAGCCTCTGGGGAATAACTGTAGGAGATTTTCGCACAGGATGCCCTTCCTATCAACTAACCAATGGAATCAAAGCACAGAATGAAAAAACTCAGCGGGCTGCAGTCAAAAATCCACAATAAACCACTACATATGACTCCAAATAGAACACAGATCACTGATTTGCCAACAGGAATGAATCATGTAGCTACTATCACAAATCATTTAAGTAATCTACTGCAAAAAAACACTATACTGAGACATCTTTAAGGCCGTGCATTTGTTTTCTGAGAGCCTGGGTGCAAACTGTAAAGTACAAACTTCTTTTGGGAACATTCACGCAATTTTGGCTAAATGCTTTTTATGATGCCAATGATAATTATTCATGTGAACTGAACACGGGTTTCCAAGTGGACAGCTCACCACCTCTATCTCAGAAACATGGTATGCCATCACCATAAAATACAAAACTGCAAAAGGTCTAGTTGCTCCAAGCTCAGTTAAATAACCCACCCTCCAACACTGTTAATGGTGACATGCAGTTGCCAGCAATGTTACTGCTAAGCTGACCTAGACATAAAGTTCACTAAGCTTGGTACAACTGGCCTAGATAATACTACAGTCCGTACTGCAAATGATATTTAAATGACACAGAAATCAACACTGAACAAACTACGGCTCAGAGTTCTCTTGTTAAAAGTAAACAGTCATGAATGCTTATTACCAACATAATACATTGTTATATTGTCAAAAACTATGACTGTCTATATAAACTGATTACATCAATATACATGATCAGTTGGAAATGGAAAAAAATAATAAGGTTTTCTCATCAAAGTTAATTGGAAACATTACACATAGGCAGGTACAAGAGCAATAAACGAGGTACCTGAACGGCCAGGTCCATTGCGTTAATCTTAGCCGTGACTGCAGCAGCAGCCACAGCAGCAGCCGTCGGCATTGGAGTGGTAGCGGCAGGCATCATCTGAGGCAAGTTAGGCGGTGTCCATGCCTAGCAATACACAGAGATATCAAGTTGATATGACCCACAGTCCTTACAAGGTTGACTCATTGATAGGCCTGGCTACCGGTTATTGGCACTGCCAACACAGCAATGTGCAGCAGGGTCGAAGAAACTGTCTTGCGTCTGTCTGTCTGTCCCATCCAGCTGCCGAACGCCACTGCGGCGGGTTTGCTGCTGTGGGCCTGGCAGGTAGGAGATACTGATCAATTGCTGCACGGCCACTGCTGCAGCAGCATGGGGCCACAGCACGGCATGCAGCAGCAAATGCGGGCAGTGCAACATTTACAGCTGACGTAGGAAGCTGAACACAGATTTGTTGGTATCTGTTTCTTCTTTGGCCTCTATGCTACCCACACTTCTGGCTAATTTTATCTGAATGACTGACGTAAAATGACTGACTCAATCAGCATCAAGTGTTACGTGTTAAGGTATCTTGGTGTGGCCTTCTTTTCTCTAAGATCTGAGCAAATTCTAATAACCAGTTAGTTAATAAACAACCAAAAAGTGCAAACAAGTTAATTTCCTGTCAAAATTGAACTCTCAGACACAAATACTTTTAAACCAGTCCTATGAGTGCCATTAGCATCACTGGACAGTAGTAGGTTGACTTTTAGGCTAAAGTTTATCCCAAAAAGCATCAACAGTAATTATTTAACTTATGCTGCCTTCAGTGTTTTGACACTGTTGGTTGGGTGCCAAAACAGGATCCGGCCTGTAAAAATGAGTAATGAGGTATTGATGGGGTCATCAGGATGCAGCAAGGTGCAAATTGTTTGCATATGGTCCAGCTGATGCCACTGTATCCCAAAACCCCAAAATCTCTTGCCTTACTTAAATCCAGACTGGTTTTACCTTTCTGGTACTGGCTTACCCAGGTTGTCCTGAAAAAGAGGCCGTTAAACGGGTGTAGAGGTAGGAGGAGTAATGTTGCTGAAACCTAGAGGATACGATAACACACTGTGTACATCATTATGTATGTAACATACCTTTCCAACACGAATGTATTGGCCTCCAAGATCAAAGAGATTCATATTAGTAACAGCTTCATTGGCAGAATAAGGATTGTCATATTCAACAAATGCATATCCCCTGCAGACAATAATGTTCTACTTTAACAACAGTAATGCAAACAGAAATATTCCAGCAATAAACTATGTAAGATCACTAACCGAAAGATGATTGGCAAAAGTAAAAATGAATTGACCAAGACTTCGATAACTATCAAAAAATATTTCCAAATACTGCTACTGAAGGGCTCCTATCCTTACCTAACAAATCTTTCACTAGGTTAACCTAACTGAAGTAACTAGAGAAGGTAGCAACTATCAAACAACTATGACACAACAAAAAGCTCAGCTATCGCCAAGGGACTGCGTGATGTGTCGTTTCAGTTTTAATCTTGCCAATTGCCACGCAGCAGTGCAGGAACTACTTGTTATGAAGTTGGAGCGTTAAGGTGGGCCGATGTGTAATAAACATGTGCACTCAACCGTGACGCGTTCGAGCCGCTTTCATCGTCTTATAGGTGTCATAAACAAACCGACGTATACCTGTATACCGACGACTTGCTGTGGCGAAATTTTCTAAGTCCACAATGTAGAAATTGCTCACGTGACCCTGACCAGTGACCACGCCCACTTAGGGAACACTCAATCATCCCAAGACTAAGACTTCGCATGGCCGACCCATGTACAAAACTTGAAGTCTCTAGCGTTAGCCGTTGCGGAGATATTACATGGGGTGTAAAATTCTAAAGCCTCACCTGACCCTGACCACACCCCTTTTAGAGAAGATTTTTTATCGGCAGGGTGGGACTTGCTATGGTAAGTCATCTACCAAATTTGAAGTCTCTATAGGTTCACCAGTTACGAAGCAATGAATGGCGGTGCAAAATGCAGAAAATAGGGTGGTTTGGGGCGGTTAGGGGACACTCAAAATCATGGGCAATGCCACCATTCGATAGAGCGCATACGACTTTCTATTCGACTTCAATAGAAACCATGCATCTATCTTGTACCATTTTCGAGATATAGCCAGCTATTTGACGAAAGTCGCCGATTTTGACCCATCCCACCTGCATTTGGCACCCCCGCAGGGGGTGATCCCGGTCAAATTTCGCGGACATCTTTGGCATCAGAAAACTAGAGTCACTGGGCTATTGTGTGTTGTAGTTTGTGTAATCCTACATTTAGCCGTTTTAGTAGAACTCCGACTTGTGACAGACAGACAGACAGACGCACACAGGGCCACGGCTAGTACCGCAGATGCATAGCATCGCGCGGTAAAAATACTGCTGAACAGGACAAAATGCAGACACACAGTTCACCTGCCAGATAGTCTAAAACTAAAACCCTCAAAAATATATAGCTATTACAATGCTGCACATATGATAATTACTGCTAATTTTGGCAATCACAATGCTTCGAACTGGAATTAAGCAAGTTTAGTGAATATAGTGATATACTTATATACCTGTGTTTCCCAGGTCGTAGCAGATCTGGTGCAAGCTGAACTGAGAGCACTTTACCAAATGCTTCAAACACTCTATAACATGGACACAGCAATGTCATTATTTTTGCTTCACTAACATTTAGTGAGTAAGTCAGCTCATTTAAATACTGCAGTACTGTTCAGAAAATGTTCCTTCAATGCTCTGACACTGATGGCTGGGTGGCAGAAAGACTGGGCCTGTAAAAACAACATATTTCAACTATCAATGAAGGTTACCTTCTCAGCGGCCCTGGCCTAACCTCAAAAAACTCCATTAGACAAAAATGACGTAAGCATGTTTGATCAGTGAAATCAATATTTTGACTAACTACCCACTACTTGACATATTCTTATACTCACAATGGGAACTGGTGTCAGCAGTGCAGACGACCCTGACAGGCACCAGAAAGGACACATAATACACAAAAAGTGTATACTAATTGCCACTCAGGATCAATGAACAATTGGGCTAACCAAGGTACGTTTGTTGTGACAGCCATTTTACAACCATGAATTATACACATAAACCTGTTTAATTGATACTTCCTGTTAAGAAGTGGAAATTTCATTGCCCCAAAGTTTTACTGCCTGTGTGCCCTTGCTGATGGCAACCAGCATATTGAGATTTATGCAGGACTGCTAATATGGCAGTGGTGTAAGTAATGCAAAACTTACAGCAATACCAATAAAGTATTGCAGTATTATTATATGACAAAAAAACAAAATCGACCTCTGAGTATGGTAATCTAAACATCAACTTTTTGCATGAAAACATTTATTAAAAACATTTACGAAAGACTCAAAATCCACAAAGGCAGTCAACTGGGCAAACACAACAAAAACAGCAGAAGGACTTACGTTCGAAGGTCTGATTCACACAAATCTGGGTGAATCGACGTCACATAGATACGATGATATTTGTTGGCTTCTTCACGCAATCTCTCAATCACAGGCTGGCACTGAGGCATATTGCTTGGCCGTCCTACCTGTTTCCAAAATGACAGATAATGATAAAACAATTACACACACCCATTTAATGACCCTTTTTCCAGGACTACCCGGGTGAGCCGGTACTAGAAAGGGAAAACCAATCTGGATTTTACTGAAGCAAGAGACAGTGAGTGGCAGTGGAATCCGCTGGGCCATGTGCAAGTCTGCATCTCGCTCCAGACAGATAACCATGCCAGTATCCCACCACTCAAGTTTTTTACAGGCCGGATGCCCTTCCTGTCGCCCAACCAACAGCGTCAAAGCACTGAAGGCTAAAAGCACAATTACAATAATCACAAAATGTCTCCCAAGGAATTATACACCCCAACAACTAATAAAAAAACAAATTGTGAAGCTTGTGTGCGCATGGGTCGCCACATGGAATTTCATTGGCCAACAACGTCGACTGTGCAGATCTGCAGCAGGCTATTCAGGCCGTGGCACACGACTGAGGTTGAGAGCGTGTAGCTGGCTGCTGCGTCAGTCAGTTAGTCGCCGTGAATCGTTCAGTAAAGTTGTGTCGATAGCAGCGGATCGGCGTTTTGTCGCGATGATAATTTATAATAGAGTTTGCTTATTATACTTGCAATATAAACTACTACTACCAAGACTTATTATTTAACAACCACAACATTAACCACAGCCTAGCGCTGTGAGGAACAGTTCCTGTTCTTGATAAGCCAAGCGAGTCGCTCAATGTGGTTAACCCCACCTTGGTGATTGGAGGTAAGGCTTCCCAATTCACTAGGGAAATCCTGGGGTTAACAAGCTGTTGTCAAATAGTAAAATTTTATCAAACAAAGAATCTGTAGTAATGCTGTTTCGATAAAACAACCGAAAATATTAATGTAATCAATGGCAAGCCAACAGATGTATATACTAATGTTACAGCTGGCAAGGATTATTTTTAGAAAAAAATAGTCATCGTAACCATAATCTGTGGTTCCAGTAAGTAACAGTTGTTGTGATGCGAACAAAATTTTGCTGCTGAAAACAGTGACAGCTTATAATTGTAACTTCTACTTTCATTTTTCTCAATTCCATACAGACTTTGTGATTTTACTACATACAAAGATGTGTCTTTTTACAGAAAGAATGGTTTCATTAATTTTTTTCAACTGACACATTAATTAGGTACTAAATCTCACCTTGAGATTACGACCACCCAACATGACGTTATTCATCTGCTCCATTGCCAAGAATGCGGCCTCCGGAATCTCATACTCAATGAATGCATATCCTTTGTGCTTGTGAGCCAGATGGTCATAGCCAAGACTGAT
>Ga0126332_10000856_pt1 | contig 10508 bp, 5 predicted proteins | sample InaspJWI42metaG_FD_94482 | JGI IMG/M metagenome (GOLD analysis project Ga0126332, IMG submission 94482) | Marine gutless worms symbiont microbial communities from Oahu, Hawaii - Inanidrilus sp. 2 OAHU.JWI-42 metaG | ecosystem: Host-associated > Annelida > Digestive system > Unclassified | place...
TGAAGCGTATCAAAAAATCGGTATCGTATTCGATTGACAGCAAAAAATCGGTGTATCGGTATCGGCCGAAAATGGCGTACTCGGTCTAACACTACCAATCACGTTGACTGCTAATATGCAGACGGTTCACTGGCATGCACACACACTTAGAATTAGCCGTATATGTGGCTGTTAACACTTATCACAGCTATCGGAGGCAATCTGTACTCTTTATGTGACTTTGTCTCAATCGTTGATGATTAACGATGTTAGATGACAACGGGCCTGCTTTCCCTCAGTGGACGACCCAGAATCAGTCCCTCCACAGTGATGTGACTGACACCAATTGTCGTTTGTTCCAGCCTGTGTAAGTGATGTGGCCGGGCAAGCTGTCAAGGGATTATCAAACAATTAATGACCTGTCAAGTTGCTGGCAGTGCGGGCGGCCAGCGGCAGCACATTTCCACTTTCCACCCCTAGGACGGAGCACTGTGATCTGTTCCAGCTGGTTTGCCATTCTTTCTGGTGACGTCAGTCTTTGATTTGGCGTCTCTAAAAATCAACATCAAAATCGAATCGAAATCATTCTGAACTGTTAAAGAATCAAGAAAATGGATCGTTGATTAAAAATCCATAGTCGTCACAGCGCTAGCTCGGACTATGAGATGGTGGGAGGAGAATGATGGGAAGGAAGTGGAGGGTAGGGCTGCGTAGCCTAGGGCTCCAAGATACCTTAATCCAGCCCTGGCCAGAAAGGCATGTAAAGCCACTGGAAATGATAAGTGGCATGATAAATGTGGAAATGAGAGCTGATGGATCGTCCAGTGCAACTTGCCAGTAACTAATGGTGTTAGTTCCTGGAAATCTCATTCTGGATAGACGACATCATCAAAACCACACTACGCACCACTAATAGGAAGTGTTATATGGCCTAACCCTTTGTGCCATTTCCATTGACCTTGGCTATTAAAATGCAATTCGATAAATATTTGTGCAACATTTGCCAAGTTTCAACTGTCAGGGTGTGACACGGTTCCTTGGCAACAACTGAGCTTCTTATTAAATTTTACACCCCTGTAAAATATTAGTGGAATGACTAAAGCTCGAGACTTCAAATTTCGTAAAATAGTAGGCCATATGAAGTGTTGGCCACTGGAAGACATTCAACCCCGGGAATCGGGAGTGGTCATGGTCACATGATCCTTTACTGAATTTAGTGTCTTGTCATATCTTTGTAATCAGCAAAGCATGACATTTCACATTTGGTTTGACGATCATTAGTAGAAAGTACTGTCATAAGCACGACAGAATATCTGGAAACGGTACAAGATAGAGACAGTCACAATGGAAGATACAGAAAATCATATGTGGCCTATGAGTTGGCACCAATTTGAGTGACCTTAAATGACCTTGAAGGTCATTCGCGTATTGCAATCCTTTTTAAAAGTATTTTTGGTACAGTTGTGCAGTAGTCAACAAGATTTAACATATTGTGCTCGCGAGGTCCCACTGTGGTAGCTGAGCTACTTGTTAGCTGTAACTAGAGTATGCATTGTGGGATTGTTGTAATCATTTTTGGCTGGAATGACTCACAGAAAGTAGGCAGTTTTAAGATGGTGTAACTTCCCACATCACTTGATTTATGTTCTTCCTGCAGTACCTTGCAAAACACGAAACATGAAAATTACATCTTTTCATTTAAATGTTCTGTGTTGCTTTGTAAACAGACAGAATATGTTGCACTTATCACCTGATCATAGAGACTTCAAATTTGGTACATTGACTTACCATAGCAAGTCCCACCCTGCCGATAATCAAGTATGGGCTACCTTTTTATCTAAGCAAGTCTTATCGGCTATCAAACATATAGCAGATGATATACATGTGTTTCAGCAGGACATGTTTTGTGTGTTTGTTAGCAAAGCAACACACAACATTTAAGTGCACAGTTTACATCTTTAAGAAAGATGTAAATCTGTGTTTCCTGTTTTGCAAGTCAGTGCAGAATTATTAGATGGTTGCAAAATGCGTGGTTAACACGCTTAATGAGGTTTGATGGGAAATTGTACTATCTTTGAATTGCTTATTTTTTGCTAAACATTTTTGTTAATATTTATTAAAATCCAAGGACGCATACTTGAGTTACGAAAAATGACCCTGGTCTTTCTTGAGACAAAGTGTAGTTACTGTTGAGCTGATATGCTTGTATATTTGAAGCATTTAAACTTTGTTGCTACATATGCTTTTTGATGTGTTTTAGTATGAATGATGCAGTAGTATTGCATTCACACAAAAGTGGAAATTGTTTCACAGAATGGTGAAAGATGTACGCATTCTGCTAGTTGGTGAACGTAAGCTATATTTTATTGCAGTTACTTCCTACTATGTTGCATGAGATATATGCATATTTTGTTGGCATACTCCACAAATGTAGTGGCGTTTTTTAGGTTTGGCTGATGTCAAATTTTTTCAGTATTCTTTTAAACAAAGTTCTATATACCACAGCCATTTTGTGGCCATTATAGAATTCAGTATCTATTAGCTGGCAACTCCAGTTAAGAACTGAATGGTTTTATTGGAGAAAAGTTTTATGCTTGCATGTTAGAGCCTTTAAGCCATCGCCGAATTTTTACCTGCATGATACTATTTTAGCATGGTGTTGGCTATGACCCTGTGTCTGTCTCTGTTACAAATCTGTGTTCTGTCAAAATGTCTGCATAGATCAAGCTGGTTTTTGGCATGGTGGCTTCCTTTAACCTATCCTACACTGAGTTATAAGGAGATTCAGGTGTCTACAGTGATAAGGGTTGGGTTTTTGCTATGGCAAAAACTATTTTTACCAGGACAGTGGAAAAATCGTAAAAACCGGCAAAAACTACAGAGTTCGTATTTCATGTAATCAGTAAGAAATGATCATAGATGTCTCACCACAACTATCGACCAGCCACTGCGACGTGGTGAAGATAGGATGCCATAACATTGCCAACGTCTACAAACCACCAACTGAGCCCTGGGAGGACGCCAATCCACTCCCTTCTCTACCACATCCAGCTATATACGTGGGAGACTTCAACAGCCACCATGCAGACTATGGATACGACACTCCCAACAATGACGGTGACACGCTACTAGAATGGGCATCATGCAGTGACCTCGCTCTTGTGCATGGCCCAAAGCAGAGAGGCACCTTCCAGTCAGCCCACTGGGAACGCGATTTCTCACCAGACCTCTGTTTGGTGTCATCCTCTGGAGGCCACCCTCTCCTGCTGGATGTCAAGTGCTAGATGACTTCCCACGTAGCCAACATCGACCAAGCCTGGTGCACGTAAGTCTCACACTTTCAGTCATAATGCAGCACAGGCAAAAAACGATGGAACTTCCAGAAGGCGAACTGGGACAAATTCTCAGCTTCTGAGCATTAGCAGTACAACCTTATATTCTTGAAGACACCTGTTTGCCGCATGACTTCGCTGGTAAAGTCATTCTTAATGTTCTAGATGGAGTCGTACCAAAGTGATATTTGCCATTTTAGAGCTATGACTTGTTGCCCTTACACTTTTTTGTAAACTGGTAAGTTTTTATTGTTAATATTTCCTGTTTTATTACTAAGATATAATTCCGTGTGTCTATTTTACCTGTGTTTTTGAATTAAAAGTTCTTGGCATTTTTATATTGTGGTACCGAGCGGCAAGAGTGTTGTAAGGGCGACGGTGAATGTATATGGGGAATGGGGAAATTTGCCCCCCCCCTGCCACCCCAAAACCCCTTAACTGACCGTTAACAAAACTTGCGTGGGTGATTACGTCGGAGATACCTACCACCATGCAGAGTTTTATACAGATCGGATAAGGGGTTTCGTTTCTGTGCATGTGCGATTTTGTGCACCCCTTTGTGTCGGTTTTCATTTTTTGGGGGGTTCTTCCAGTCACTGCCATTTCCACGGGACTTAGAAATTTTTGCCCGAAAATAGCTTTGACATTGGACGTCTCGAGAGTCAGCACATTGACTACACGATGATGTGCTGCTAAGTAATACCGCCTATTTGATATTTGCTGTTTTAGTTGTGTGATGTAGCCACAGTCATCCTTACAAGATGTTTTAAAGTGTTTTTTACAATGATTCAACCAAGATATTGGTCATCTGCCTTGTTCCACTTTTCCGAATACAGTTTTGTTCTAATAGGCTATTTGCATGTCTTAGCCAGTTAAGGGGCAATTATTTGGAAGTGTCTTAAGTTAGATTTTGAGTTTTGTTTACTTTCTAACATCTAAATTACACCCATCGGCCCGTGGCTGAAATTAGCCTATGTTCAGAAATTCACCTGCCAATGGTGGTTAGATGAAATGTCTGCGTTATCCTGCGACATTGTGAGGCATTTCTGCAAACTATTACGGAATAACAGTGGTTTTAAATAGAGGTGCACCGATTATTGGCCGATAGTCGGTATCGGCTGATTATCGGCCAGTTTGCCGATAATCGGTATCGGCCATTTGACAGTCGGCATTGGCCGATAATCTGCCGATGCTGATAATCGGCCGATTATTTGTTTTAGTAAGCAAGACAACAAAAAATGCTTTTAACTGCAGTTCACATTGATGACAATGAGATAACTAATGACTCAGTAATCATCGTCACATATCATCTTCAACATTCAACAGAACAAAGTAGAGACAAAAGAGTAAATTAATGGATGCTATTCAATTTCAAATATCGTTCCGTGACCTCCATCCCATTGCTTCGAATTTTTATGAACTAGTTTGCAGAAAAGGAATCAATTTTCTGAACATCAGCAGTTAACTTTCAACAGTGTTAGTTTGTTCAGCAGCCAGCACTCAACAGTCAACAGACTCAACAGTTAGAAATTGAATGCTGCCATGTTTGTACATATAAACGGAAGCTTTTTAGCCTTCTCTGCAGCCAGACGTGATCGGCGATAAGAGTATATCAAACCAGCCCCACTGAAGAGGTGCTCGCCTGGCACGCTGGTTGCAGGTGGGCACAAGAATTTTCTGGCAACCGGAGCCAACGTGACTTTTATTGAACGAAGATGCGTCCTAAAATTAACAATCGGTAATCGGCCGATTATTTGTCGCCGATAATTGGTTACAGCGTTATCGATACATCTCTAGTTTTAAATTTTTTAATGTTTTGAGTTAATGTTTCTACTGTGCGATGCTATGCTAGCACGGTATATGCTATCGCCCTATGTCCGTCTGTCTGTCACAAGTCAGTGTTCTACTAAAATGGCTAAACATAGGATCATGCATACAGAGCCATACGATAGCCTAGGGACTGTAGTTCTCTGGTGCCAAAGATCTTAGTGAAATTCCGCCGGGGGTCACCGCAGCGGGGGCGCCAAATGCAGATGCAGTAGGTTAAAATCGGTGATTTTCCACAAATTGCTCGCTATATCTCAAAAACGATACAATGTAGCCGCATGGTTTCTGTTAAAGTTGAATGGGAAGTTGTACGCGCTTTATTGAATGGTGCCATTGCCCATGACCTTGAGTGCCCTCAACCACCCCATTTTCTGCATTTTGCATCGCCATTCATAGCTTCTTAACAGGTGCACCTCGAGATGTCAAATTTGGTATATAGGTTGACAATAGCCAGTTCCACCCTGGCGATGAAAAATCATCCCTGAAAGGAGCCTGGTCAGGGTCACGTGAATTGTTTCAGAATTATACACCCCATGAAATATTTATGGAAGGACTAATGCTTCAAATTTTGTATACGGGTTGGCCATGTGAAGTATTAGTCTTGTGATGACTGACTCTCCCCTGAGTGGGTGTTGTCAGGGTCATGTGAGTAATTTCTTCATGTTGGACTTAGAAAATTTTGCCACAACAAGTCATCGGTGCATTGGTGCAATCAACGAACTTGTCAGCCGTCATCTTGTGCTTAACACCTGTGACGATCGAGCATGTCATGGCTGAGTGCACAAGTTTATTATACATTGGTCGACTGCAACCCGCTAACTCCATTACTTTGATTTGTTCTGAACATGTTGTACAGGTTGTTTCTACACTGTTATGCAGCAGTTAGCAAGATTTTGACTGACACATCGTGCCGCGTGGTACGTGTGCAGTAGTAGAGCTCCTTGTTACCTGTGCGACGCTGTGCTAGCATGGGTACTAGCTATTGCCCCGTGTCTGTGTCTCTCACAAGTCGGTGTTCTGTTGAAGTGGTTGGACAAACCGAGCTGGTTTTTGGCATGGAGGCTTCTGGCTTCTTTCGACCAGTCGTATTCGATGTTTTAAGGAAATTCAGGGATCTACAAGGATATGAGTACTTCCATCAGGATATTTTTCCTAAACTATGGAAAATTTTTGCCACGGCATATCGATCATCGAGTGTGCTGTCAACTTTGCTTGAGATAGGTGGCGATGCTCAGAGCGTGATAAATTGGACCGTCGTTGGTAAACTAAGTGGTAATTTTTCCGATTTCCGATGCTCGACCACAGTGCTTTATTGTAGACAGACGGCGATTTTAAGCTTTTAAATATATATATAGTCACCTACAAGTATTCAAATTTTTAACATTCAGTAAAGTTGAGAGGATAAATCTGCATCAACATCGCAATTTGTCAGTCGTCAAAATTGGCCCCATGTTACATAGTATCCATGATTGTGTATGAAGGATTGCAAGGTGTGAGAAAACTATTAACTACAGTTTCACACAACTGACCTATTTCCTTATATGTTGTGTCTCCAACAACGAATTTGAAGTAAGCGGCGTTGACGATTGTGTATGAATGATCGTAAGCCATATGAGAACCATTATCCAATTCTCCTACCAAAAATGAGAATGTTAAATGGTGGAAATCAGAGCCTATCTTACAGTGCAAGAAATGAATGTTCTTGGAGAGATCTTTGACCAGCTCAATATCTCAAAATTCTTGCAATTATGTCACTTACTTTGTTTTGCTAGGTAAAGCCATACAAACAAATCAACGACTCTCTTGACTGGTCAAGATCGCTGAGCGATGTATCATTTGTTTGTTAGTGATATGCACTTGCCATAGTTCTAACAAGAAGCTCAGCCATCGCCGAGGGACTGCGTGATGCGTCGTGTCAGTCAAAACCTTGCCAATTGCCATGCAACATTGCAGAAACTACTTGTTCGAAAAGTCCTGAACAAATCGAAGTTATGAAGTTAGAGGGTTACAGTGGGACAATGTGTAATAAACATGTGCACTCAACCATGACACGATCGAGTCGCTTCCACTGTCCTATAGGTGTCATAAACAAACCGACTACGGATTGCACCGAGTTGTGGATATCACCTGTATGCCGATGACTTGCTGTGGCGAAATTTTTTAAATCCACAATGTAGAAATTGCTCACGTGACCCTGACCACGCCCACTTAGGGAACACTCACTCATCACAAGACTCGACCCGTGTACAAAATTTGAAGACTCTGGCATTAGCCGTTGCAGAGATTTTACATGGGGTGTAAAATTCTAAAACAGGTCAGCTGACCCTGACCACGCCCCTTTCAGGGAAGATCTTTCATCGGCATCGTGGGACTTGCTATGGTAAGTCTGTGTACCAAATTTGAAGTCTCTGTGTTCACCCGTTACAAAGCTGTGAATGGCGGTGCAAAATGCAGAAAATGGGGCGGTTAGGGGTCACTCAGGGTCATTCTGCGCCGTCCTGCCCAATTTCGTGAAGACAGGTCAAGCTGTTGCTCAGGTACGGCGATTTTTGATTTTCGAATATGTCGACTGCAGTGATCTTGAATTTTTCAAAATTCCAAAGTTTAGCGATCGATCAGGACACCAATATGTGTCATTATGCCAAATTTCGTCAAAATCAGTCAAACTGTTGCAGAGATATCGCGATTTAACAGTTTTTAAAATGGCAGCCATCTTGGGGTTCTAAAATTCAAATTTTTAACAGCCTAGGCGGATAAGGGAACCATTCCATGCCATTTAGTCCAGTGGCTGAGGTGGTCCCCCTGTGCAAAAAATGTGCACAAAGTTTCTGTTCACATTCATGAACTAGACCTTGTGGCATAACAGAAAAGTGAGGGTAGACTTTTTTGTATCTTGGCAATAACTCCAGAAGTGACGTCATGAGGTACGTCATTCTTTGCTCAGACAGGGCGATAATTTAATGGTTGGGGAAAGAAAAATAGTCATTATCTTACGAACCGCAAATCACACGACAACAAATCGTATCTCGAAATGTTATTGAAGCACTCTATAAAATTCTACATACGATGTGCAGATTAATACACTGATGACACCATTGTCACGGCCAGATAGTATCTGACCAGTGCCTCAGATTCGTTCTCACGATTTTTGGCGCTATATAAATTTGTGTGTATGTATGTATGTATATGACTTTGGTTTTATATGAGATGGCCCAAAGAAAGCTAGACACTTATTACATTTTTAAAGTTTTTCTTAAAATAAACAACAAGAAATTTCAAAGAAAATACAATGAGCAACAATTTTAGAAATGATCTACATACGCAATAGTGGATTCGTAGAGGTCCAATGAACCATGTATTAGATGAGGCCCGGATTCTCCCACAGAATACTTGCAGTTGTACATGCCCATACTACCCAAGGTCGATAGGCCTATCCTCAACCTCATTTGCATTAGAGCTTGCTACAAGTGTAATGTTTAATAGTCCAAATATGCTGTCAAAATTGCTTCAGACTGAAACTGAAAACAGCTTCAGCCACCTTTTAGACTGGAAATTAGCAAAATAGCATGAAAATGCGCATAACTGACGTCGGACATAAGTTGGTCATATAGACCGGTGAGCCGGGTGAGGTGATGCAAAGTAACTTTTAGGTCGCGTCACACTGCATAGCATGTGATGCGCGCTACACATGTAGCATGGTCTGTGCATGTGTCTGTCTGTTGCAGGGTCACAAGCGCCAGCCCCGCAAAAAACGATTAAATCGATCGAGATGCATACTGTTTGGTGTAGACTCGTAAGGCCCAAGGAATCGTCATGGTATTTGATGGGACCAGGATCTCCTAAGGGAAATGGTAATACTTGTTCATGCTTAGACTTGCCTGCAGACAATATTATCAACCTTATTCACAAAGCGGCAGCAGCGATGTGACTCTGGTTACGACTTCATATCAACTTGTTATGCACCTCGCCATAGGGGGGCATTAAGCGACACCGCGATCCGTCCATCTGTTTGTCTTATGGTGCAACTGCCCTAGGCACGCAGCTGCTATAGGCTGTAGGCACGCTGGCTGCCTGCAGCTTAGCCGTGTGCAGACTGCGGACCCGTCCTCTGACAGACGTTGAGCCGCTGCAAGTCGAACTGCCATCGTCGGGGGGCATATTGTCCCGTCATCCCTGGGGCAGTAACTTGTTTATTTTGCTGTTTTAGTGGATTGCAACTTGGAATAGACATTCCCAGCACTTCCAAATGTTGAAAATTGAAACCAACCGTCTTTCAATAGGCCTAAACATGGCGGTTGCCATTTTCGAAACCAGAATAAGCACACATGCCAGGAAGGGACAGAAATCAGAGAATTATTTGAACTACGATTGCTGATGAAAATGATATCCCCATGTAAGACAATGCAGTTGCTGAAAAATGAGCCCAGAATTAAAGGGAAAATACTGTTGGCTACATTCTGTGCAAGGTACACATGCATGGAAATTGCCAGTTGTAAAAGACAAACATATCAGAATAAAGCCAAGAGTTTATGTAATACACCGTGAGGCAGAAAGAAGGAACCAGTTTTCTTTTGTGTGCATCTTTTTTATACTTGACAGAAACTGCTGAATTTTTCACATACATTAATGAAAGTATAAGCTACAATTCCGTGTAATTAATTTTGGCATGCGTTAAGAATTTTGCATAATAATGAAATTGAAACTGTAAACACTAGCCTCTAACACGATCTTCTTCTGTAAACACCATGGTTAATGACTTAATATCCTATGTCACACTTTTTGCACAGAAAGTTGTGCAAATTAGTGTAAATTCCAGAAATTAAGTAAGTAACAACGATGATAATATTCAGCAGTTAGGTTTTTCCTAAGGTAGATATACCATCGATGCTATCCTCACTGTTCATCTACTCTCAGAGATTCCCTAGGAATTCAGTAGTAGACAGCTGCACGGCGACAGACATTTATTACCATCCCCAACCGTCCCCACAAATGTTTGCCCCCATCCCCTACTGAGCGTGCAAGCAGCTGTCCTTAGTGCCAGCTTTTCTGTCCCTACTTAAAACAATTTGCATAGACAAAAAATACAGCATTAATAGTATAATACCTTCAGACGCCAAATACAAGCAACAAACCTGGCCATCGACATAATTTTACACTGTGTCTCAAAAAAAACAAGACACTAAACTCTTGCTCATTACTTCCCCAAATGTTAACCGATTTTCAAAATTCTTTCACTGGCAGACTCATTGGTAAATTTGCAACAAACTCGTATTTAAATATTCCACCACACCTTAAATATGTCGCTACACTACCTTGTGAAATATGAATGTCAGAAAACTGGCAGCAATCTGAAATATGCATTGTGATTAA
>Ga0126332_10000857_pt1 | contig 10508 bp, 11 predicted proteins | sample InaspJWI42metaG_FD_94482 | JGI IMG/M metagenome (GOLD analysis project Ga0126332, IMG submission 94482) | Marine gutless worms symbiont microbial communities from Oahu, Hawaii - Inanidrilus sp. 2 OAHU.JWI-42 metaG | ecosystem: Host-associated > Annelida > Digestive system > Unclassified...
AACCCAAGTATGCTATCTTTCTCATCGGACGACCTCCTTTTGGTGTAAGTGGTTATTGGTAATGGCTTTACTATCTTACACCAGGTCGTCCGTTTTTCATATTACCAAAGAAATATTCTTTTCCCCTTGGAGTAAATAGGCAATGGAAGTCGATTCTCCCGGATCTATTGCCAATCTGGCCTCTCTCGCTTCCTTTGTCACCGCACCTAAATGTTCGACTTTCACATCATCTATCACTGTAACTCTCTGGCCCATTTTAATCGGTATTCTTTGATTTCTTTTTTTGTAAAACTTAGCTTCTTCAAAAACCTCGCGTGTGACAAACAGATCATAAGACTTACTCATTTTTTCGAAGAATCCGAGGCTATGAAGATCTATAATTACATCAGTATCAAGCAGCAACAATTTCTTCATAGTTGTTTTCCCGGAATCCGAATCTGTTGAGATAGGAATCTATATCGGCTCGGTCAATTTCCAAATAGCGTGCAAATACACCTCTGGAAATCTTGCCCTCAATTAAACAACGGCAGCACAAAGAAACGTACCTCTCGGGATACTTGCGAACATACATTTTCGAGTATAAAGATTTACGCATTGTGCGATCCAATTCTTTACGCTTTGGATCTTTTATAAGGTTTTCAACAGTCTCTCTTTTTAGAACTTTCAGATTAACCAGTCGCCAAAAAATTGCATCTGTAGAAACTTGATAATCTTTCGCAAGCTCAATTATATCAACTAATCTAATTATATTATTGATCATTACTTCATCAAGGGCTGCGAGCAGCTGCTCCCTTGGCAACAGAAGACTGGAAGCAAAGGTATCTGCAAATTGCTCCGGTTTTGTTCTGGTTGTACCGTTACCGATTTCCTCTCGACTAAAGACATCCCACGTCACAATATGAAATAATTCATGAGCCAAATCAAAGCTTCTTCGCCAAGGTACATCATTGGAGTTTATTAGCATCCCCGCACCCAAGCGATCATCCACCACACTTGCACCTGATATTCCGTTATCAAGCGGCAGGTGTAAAATTTTAATTCGCAAATCATTTTCCAATACATTTAACAAACCGGAAGCAGGCCTAGAGCCCAACCTGAGATATTCGGCAATTTCGGTCCCCAGGCGATCTGCAAGGTCAAATCCCCTTTGCGAAAAATCATCTCGTGCAAATGTCTTCTGGATGCCCTTCCAGCGTCTTTTTAATTCCAATAAATTTTCCAGATTACTGTAATTTTCTAAAAATGAAATGAATAGACGTTCAACCTTTCTCTCATCGGCTTCGGCAGATTTTCTCCACAATGCAACAGGTTCGGGTGGGGTTTCTTTTTCAAAAAAATAGTCCAGATTCCTGCCATAAAGCCGGGCCATGGCACCCAACTCATTTGCATTAATATTGCGAGTTCCCCTCTCAATAGCCGATAAGGTCTGGTAATTGTTAAAGCCTAAAAACTTTGCGGCCTCGGCCAAAGAAAATCCTGCCGATAGCCTGGCCCCCACGACTCTTTTTTGCAAAAAGCCAACTTCCTCCTTATTTTTATCCATAAATCCCCCCTACCATAATAATATGTTGTACAATATTATAATATTTACAATTCATCATAACAAATTATTATTTCATGTCAAGGTGATTGTTAAAATATATATAAGATTCCTTTTTGCCTTGCACTTTTATTCTATCAGCCATCAGCCATGCCTGCCCTGCTTGCCCAATGAAATCCTTTGGCAATTTAATCGGGGTTGAATTTGGTAGACCATTCAACCGGGGTCTGTGGCCGTCTGTGTGGGTCTGTGGCTAAATCTTTGCAATCTGGCCGCCAAGAGTGCTTTCTTGATTCGTTCCCCTTTTTTTGCTATCATGCGCCATGTTGCTTTGCAGGTCGGTGCACGAAAAAACGCCGACCCCATCCCCCATCTGCTCACATACTGAAGCGATGAAACCACGACCAATTTGAAACCCGACTCGGATCACAGTTTGAACCTGGACCCTATCCAACAAAAACGTCTTAGCCGCCTGTAAAGGACGAAGGACCACGGACAGCTAACGCCGCGGTAAAAAAATATGCAAAGCTTGGTCATTGACCAAACATGAATAACCGAATTTACATACATAAAGCCATCCAAATTGATGGAATTAATTTGTTTCTGGGTTGGCTTAAAGGTGAGGTGAAAGAGCAAAAAGCTGGATCATCAGCCGGAACAGTCACTGCTCGCAAATGTGAATGCTGTGGTCATCATGAAATAGGCATTGTAGATGAAAGCGGAGACTATCGTTCTCTAAAGCCTGGAACTAAAATTACAATCAATCAAATGAACGATGGCGGTTGAGGGCATTCTAAGAGTATCCTGACAAGGACTGAAAACCTGCAAAGAGAATGATTTATTATGTTATTTAATGATGTCCCGGTTCTTTCACAAATTAATCTTTAGGTAAGTTGGATGCAAACAATTAAATTCAAGTTTTGGTTTTATAAATATTACTGGATATTTTCGATTATTCTGCTGTTACTCGTTATTTCAATTAATTTTTATTTTAGTGGAGCAGTTGACTGGAAACTCCTAGCTTCTTTTATGACAGTTACACTTTCATTTGTCTATTTTATTCAGAAACAAAAAATAGAAGAGCTTAGGCTTTTTAAAGAACTTTTCCAAGAACTTAATGATCGTTATGATGATTTGAACGATGATTTAAACAGTATATACGACAAGGGTGTTAATTTCAAAATTGAAGGGAAAGATATCCAAAAGCTATATGACTATTTCAATTTGTGCGGAGAAGAATACCTGTATTATAGAAAAGGTTATATTCTTCCAGAAGTCTGGGAGGCCTGGTTAAATGGTATGAAATATTTTTATAATAATAAGAAAATAAAAGAAGTTTGGGACAAAGAGCTTGAATCTAATTCATACTATGGATTCAACCAAAACATGCTTTCAGGAGGTCAATTTTGAAAATACAAACAGTATTAGATCACATTGACTCTGGCCATATTGCATTACCAGAATTCCAAAGAGGCTATGTTTGGAATAGAGATCAAGTTCGTAGCCTAATGCATTCGCTTTATAAACAACATCCAGTTGGCAGCTTACTGGTCTGGGTAACAGGGTCAGACACTGCCCGGGCAAGAGGAGATGGAGAACTTGCACCAGGTGTTGTTAAACTCCTTTTAGATGGCCAACAACGAATTACATCCTTGTATGGCATAATTCGAAGCAGACCTCCAAAATTTTTTCAAGGAGATGCAAGATCTTTCACAGGGTTATATTTCAATTTAGATGAAGAGATTTTTGAATTTTTTGCTCCATTGAAGATGAAAGATAATCCCTTGTGGATAAATGTATCCGAAATTATGCAAATTGGGGCTGGAGAAGCTATAAAAAAAATTGTTACGACATCTGAATTGCAAGCTAATTTGACTGAATACATCAATAAATTAACCAATATTGATTCGATTAAGGCAATAGAGCTTCATGTAGAAGAGGTGACCGGTGAAGACAAAACAGTAGATGTCGTTGTTGATATTTTCAATCGTGTTAACAGCGGTGGCACAAAACTTTCTAAAGGTGATCTGGCTCTTGCAAAAATTTGTGGGTCTTGGCCGGAAGCACGCGATGAAATGTTACTGAGATTGAAAAAATGGACCGAAGCTGGATTCCAATTCAAGTTAGAATGGTATTTGCGCTGCATTAATACAATACTAACTGGCGAATCCCTATTTTCTGCACTAAAAGATGTGAATACACCAAGCTTTAAAGATGGGCTTGAGAAGGCGGAAAAATTAATTGATAAGCTGCTCGATCTCATTTCTTCCAGGCTCGGTCTGGATCACGATCGGGTTTTAGGTAGTCGATATTCATTTCCACTTTTGGTGCGCTATCTTCATCAAGTTGGGGATGACATCTCTGATTATAAGGAGCAGGATAAACTTTTGTATTGGTATATTCATACTTTCCTATGGGGCCGCTACGCTGGATCAACAGAATCCATATTAGGCCAGGACCTCGCTTTGATTGAAGATGTTGCTGGTGGTCTAGAAAGGCTTATCAATCAGCTACGTCAGAATCGCGGTGACCTTAGGATAAGTCCTGAAGACTTTAAAGGCTGGAGTCGAAGCGCCCGATTCTATCCATTGCTCTATATGCTGACGCGAGTATGTCACGCCAAAGACTGGGGCTCAGGTATTGAGTTGAGGGATCATCTGCTTGGAAAGACCTCGGGGCTACAAGTTCACCATATTTTCCCAAAGTCGTTACTATACGAAAATGGTTATTCAAAATCTGAGGTAAATGCCATCGCGAATTTCACCTTTCTCACTCAAGAAACGAACCTAAAAGTCTCCAACAGAGATCCTAAGGAATATCTTGAAGAATATTATAAGAAACATCCAGGGGCAGTAGAGTCACACTAGATACCTATGGAACCAGACCTTTGGAAAATAGAACATTATTCTGAATTCTTAGCTGCAAGGAGGGAGCTACTTGCAAAGTCTGCCAATGAATTTGTAGATAGTCTATATGCTGGCTCAGTTCCTGAAAGCGAACTAGTCCCGACTGCTTTTGAACGACCAATTGTAGATATTCCAGGCGGATTTACCAGCGAAGAAGAGGAACAGATAATTAGAGAATTTAATGAATGGATTATTCAACAAGGTTTGCCATCAGGAGAGATGCTTTATGAGCTAGCTGATCAATTAAGCGGTGAACCTCTGGCAATTTTAGATATCGCTTGGCCAAATGGTCTTCAAGAAGGTTATAGTCAGCCTGTGGCACTATTAATTGATGAGGAAAAGGAAACTGAAGAAGTGATCAGTAGTATGGGATTTCGATTCTTTAGGAGTTCAGAGAATTTTAAATCATATGTATTGCGTGAAATCATTGTTGCTGATGAAATGGCAGCTTAACGAGTGGTCTGGAAAGGGGGAAGATTATGGCAATAGTCTGAAAATTAGAACCAATTACATTAATGTTTGATTCCAAAAACACAGAGGTTAATTGTACTTATTTAATCGTAGAGGATTCATCTGGCGGAAAATATTTGCATTGATACCTATGGATAAAAAAACACAAATTTCCTGGGAAAAAGAGCTAATCTATTCGTTTTAGTCCAGAAGCAATTATGCACTTAAAATCAATACTCGATGTAAGATTTTAAGAGCCTGTTAATTTAATATAGATCAAAGACAGGTCGTAATTTTATCAATTAGGGAATTCCTCATTAAAGCTTAAGGTCCCTATGCTCGAAAAATATCTAAAAAAATTTGCCAATCTGCGCACTGACAAGAATAGAAACCGTTATCCACCGACAACACTCCACCGCGCGCCCCACAAACCGGTCCTACTTCTATCGGTGATGGATTTAATTGAGCAAGGCGTTATAGCAGAAAATTTTATTGAACCTTCTTTGGATCTTGTAGAAGCGTTCAACACTTACATTTCAATGGTCTTGCCAATAGGTTGGAAAACAAGCATGGCTCATCCTTTCTCGCGTTTGCAGAGTGACGGCTTCTGGCATCGCGTGACTAAACCGGGGTATGAGCCGGAGCATGATTATAATGTGACCACCATGACCAAGCTACGAGAAATCTATGCTGGAGCTCGAATGGACGATGAGCTATTTCAATTCATGTGCAACCCGGAAACTCGGGAGCAGTTAAGAGCAGTGTTGATTAATTCTTATTTTGTTTCTGAAGTAAGGCCTGTGCTTGTAGAACAAGGGGCAGTTAATCTCGCCGCATACGAATATAGCAAAGAATTGTTAACCGAGGTAAAGGAAAAAGATGAATTTGGAAAAGACTCTGAAGATTCAGATAAAAATCAAAAGATTCGAGACCAGGGATTCAGAAAAGTCATTGTACAGCTATATGATCACCGCTGCGCCCTATGTGGAATTCGAATGCTGACTCCAGAGGGTCACACAGTAGTTGATGCGGCCCACATAAGGCCCTGGCGGGAGAGTTATGACGACCGTCCGACAAACGGTTTAGCGCTTTGCCGGCTGTGTCACTGGTCCTTTGATGAGGGTTTGATGGGTGTCAGCAGAGCTTATGAAGTGCTTGTTTCGAAGCGCGTCCGCACGGATCGCAATATTCCCGGACACGTGATGACATTAGCAGACCGGCCGATATTTCGTCCGAAAGATGAAGTCTACTGGCCGGGATTGGAAAACATCGCCTGGCATCAAAAACACACCTTTAAATAAAAAATTATTTTTTATGAAATTTTCGATATAATAAAGTTTAGGAAATTCTAAGAGCTCTCATATTGATATCAGAAATAAGGTGTTAAGAGCAAAAAAGAGCCGTTTTTTAGCACATTTGATTTAATTACAATGACATAGCTTGGTCCGACCCGGATTACCGAATCATGAATAAACGAATTTACATCCCTGCAACCAAACCTGAAGACTGGCGCCACCTTTTGGCCGAGCCAGACAAACATTGGCGAGACGGCTATTCGGCCAAGTCACTGGCTTGTGTCTGGCAGCAGGCGGAAGGCTTTCCAGTTGAAATTAAGAAGGCCTTGGCAGATTCGGGCCATTCTATATTTAATGACATCGAACTTCTCCTGGCAATCCCTGAGTACAAAGTGCCGCTGCCCGGCGGCGGCAATCCATCGCAGAATGATATTTTTGTTCTGGCCAGAGGCAACGATCAGTTGATTGCCATCACGGTTGAAGGTAAAGTATCGGAACCGTTTGGACCACTGGTGTCCGAGTGGTTTGAGAATCCTTCAGACGGCAAGAAAAGACGGCTTGCATTTTTGTGCGAAACCATTGGATTGGATCAGGAACGGTTGGGTAGTATCCGTTACCAATTGTTGCACCGGACAGCTTCTGCGTTGATCGAGGCAAAGCGATTCAATGCCTCTAATGCCTTAATGCTGGTGCATTCATTCAGTCAAACTGGAGAATGGTTTGAAGATTATGCAACTTTTGCTGGTATGTATGGCATCGATCCAGAGACAGACAACATACATAAAGCCATCCAAATTGATGGAATTAATTTGTTTCTGGGTTGGGTTAAAGGTGAGATGAAATAGCAAAAAGCTGGATCATCAGCCGGAACAGTCATTGCTCGCAAATGTGAGTGTTGTGGTCATCATGAAATAGGCATTCAAAACGAGGCAGGAAATTTCAGACAACTCAAGCCAGGTGACAAAGTCAAAGTGATTGAAGGTTAAATGTCTTACATATAATTGATTGTATTGTACAAATACAATGCCAACAGAGTCGGTGACCCCGAAAGACTAAATAGACGCAATGAACCCAATGAACGCAAAAAACCAATTACTGGAACGGATAAATTTTATCGATAATCGAATCTCAATGGGTATCAAAACTGTAAATGTCGAGGACGTCCCCAACTCTGTCACTAAACAAGTTTCAATACCGTCAATGATCGGAAACTGTGAAACTGAAAGGAACTTTATAGCCTGGACGTAACAGGGTAAAAGTTAGTCAACTCAGTCAACAACGTCCTCGAGTTTCGTATGGTCTCCACACCACACGAGATACGGATTAGCACCTCAGTCCTCTGGGGTAAACATATGATAAGAAAAATCTTGAAGCTAAAACCGAAGCTTGCACGAACGGCAGGGCTCTCATCCATCCACTCCCCTAGTTGCATTTTCCAGAGGTGGCACTCTACAGAAAGGTAAATAACCTTATCTATCCAGTCTTGTGAGGCTACCCACAATGTCCATATTATTCTCTAATTTTTAGTGGATTAAACCGGGTGTCGTAATCATATACATCCAGGCTTTCCTTTTTTTTAAGATAATTAACAACTAAATATGTAATAGGTGTGACCAAAGCTTCATAGGTTGATTTAACTATCCACTGAGTCACGATGGCAAATATCAGTGCAGAATAAGGAATCGTTCCTGCAAAAGCCAATGTTATAAAAATCGTTGAATCGAGACCTTGTCCTACAATGGTTGAACCTATTGTCCGAGTCCACAACCATCGTCCATTAGTCGCAATTTTCATTTTGGCCAATACATATGAATTAGCGAATTCACCAATCAAATATGCTGTGAATGAGGCCACTATGATACGAGGTGTATAACCTAATATTCTTTCATATGCAGCTTGTCCGTCCCAAAATGAGGCGGCCGGAAGAATTTGACCGATCCAGATTGCGATAACGACTATAAAATTACAGAAAAAGCCCAACCATATAACACGTCTTGCTTGCCGGTATCCATATACCTCAGTGAGAACGTCAGCAATTATGTAACTAATCGGGAATATTATTATAGCGGCTGGTAGCAATAGTCCTAATATGCTAGTCAATTTTACAGCGGTGATGTTTGCTGCTATTAAACAGGTAATAAAAAGGGCAACTACTACTGTAAACAAAGGTGAAATTAATTTAGAAGTGGCAGGTGGTTGTTTTTTTTGCGTCATCCTCATTCATCCCAATCAAATAGTTTTTTACGCAAAATCTATAATCTTACCTTTAACAGGCCTTTTTATCTGAGGTTTAGTTAAATTGGCTCATTTTTTCCTATAAATGGCAATCTTGTAGTAAAAAATACATTTAACTTACTATTAGAAAGCATTTCGAAGTATGGATAGCTCATAAGTGGCGAGTTATTGTAAATAACTAAAGTTTTAAAACCACGCCTTTTGGTTTTTTGTCCGATTAATTCTCCAAGTTTGATTTTATCCTGCTCGCATAGAGTACTAGGATGTATGTCATAGTATTCAAGTTTTTCATCCTCTAAATGGAGTCCATATTTATCAGATAATACACCATATGGGAGACGGTAATATTCCATAGCTCTATAGAAAAACAAATTAACCGCTGAGCCATAAAGATCTCTCGGAATCCCGCGCTTAAAGTCATTTTTTGTCTTTGAGCATCTGGTAACCCATAATATTTGTTTGTATTGTAGATGACGGTTACTAAAAATTTCAATACCCCAACGTTTTCTTATTTGTTCTTTCCAATTGGAATAAACCATATCTTTAAGATCCTTTTTTCAAATTGGAATTGAAATCCCTTCGACTAAATAACCTTTCCTCGCAAGTGATCGCAACAGATTTTCTACTTGGCTATAGGAGTAGTTTAATTCATTGGCGATTTCTTGGATAATTTCTTTCATATTGAACCATCCGCTGTCACATTTTTCTCGTTTATCAACTATCACCAAAAGAATCGTCCCTTCGACCTCATTTAAACTTTGCTTTAAGACACCCATCATTGCTTTTCGTATTTCAACTTTAGTAGATTCAAAGTAACTCATAGATCTGTTTAGTTTTGATAAATCGATATTATCGATGTTATTCAAAAGGCGATCACATGCTTTCTCAATTTGTTTTATCGTCAAAGAATCTTTTTGTTTTATTACCAACTGGATAAGTTGATTTATAGTTCCAATGAAATGTTTAACTTCGGTCACGAAACTGTTCCAAACATTACTCAGACTTTCAGTAATATCTGTAAGGGACTTAGACTGAAATAAGACTTCACTTTGTAAGGAATTGATGTTTTCATGTAAGACGTACTTTTCTAGCGGAGTTTTTTCTATCTCCGTCCTCCATAGCTTATAATCCTCAACCACCCGCGATGCATTCTCTCCTAACTCTTCCACATTTGATCTAAATGGCTCTACGTCCGCAATTCCCGATAGTGTCTTAAATTTCTTAGAAAAAGAATCTTTGCTTTTATGAAATTCACCTTCAGTTTCCGTTAAGTTCTCAAGAGACATAATTGAAATCTCGGCCTCCTTATAGCGTTCCTCTACAGGTCTGTAAAGTTCGCGTATGTCATCTAATATTTTACTAAGAGACAAAGAAGGTGCGATAGTGTCTATAGACTGGCATGCTCCTGATCCATTTATCATGGATATGCTTTCAATATAATTCTTTAATCTTGTAAGAATAAGGTTAGACAGAAGAAATTTTTCAGAGATCTTCAATGTTCTCAACCTGCTGCGTGTTTTTTTGCCTACATCCTTCAGCGACTCCAACGCTAAAATAATGTTTTCTAAGTCTTTATAACACTGATTTGCAAAGTTTTGGGAGGATTCAGCTAGATTCTCCAGTCGACTTAGTGCTATGTTAAAGTACTGATTTTGATTATTCCAACCTTGATGAGAGAATTCAGGATTCTTTATTTCTTTCTCTGTCAAATCTTCTTTTGTAATCGATCCTTTGCATATTTCACGCAACTGTTTTTTTATTTCTATCAGCTTTTTGGCCTCTTTAACATTATTTAAACCAGCATTTAATTTAAGCCATGTATTGTATTGAATTAAAATATCTTCAATCTCCTCTATGTTTGAATCGATTTTCCTTATAGCTGCATCTCTAATGTCTCGCCCTTGTTTCATAGCAGCATCAATTTTGGGCAGTAGATTTGTTTGTATATGTTTATTGAGATTTGTAGGTATGCAGATTAAATACTTTTAAACGAAGGAATTTTTTTTAGAATCAATTGACAAGCATTAAGTGATTATCGGAATAAATGGGTCTCAGTTTTGAGTCCTTTTTTATTTAAAGAAG
>Ga0126332_10000858_pt1 | contig 10483 bp, 6 predicted proteins | sample InaspJWI42metaG_FD_94482 | JGI IMG/M metagenome (GOLD analysis project Ga0126332, IMG submission 94482) | Marine gutless worms symbiont microbial communities from Oahu, Hawaii - Inanidrilus sp. 2 OAHU.JWI-42 metaG | ecosystem: Host-associated > Annelida > Digestive system > Unclassified | place...
GCCATATGCAAGTCTGCACCTTGCTCCAGACAGATAACCACGCCAGCACCTCACCACTCAGTTTTTTACAGGCCGGATGCCCTTCCTGCCGCCCAACCAACAGCGTCAAAGCACTGAAGGCCAGGTGAGCCAGTACCCGAAAGGTAAAACCAATCTGGATTTTACTGAAGCAAGAGACAGTGACTGGCAGTAGCATCAGCTGGGTCATGTGCAAGTCTGCACCTCGCTTCAGACAGGTAACCATGCCAGCACCCCACCACTCAGTTTTTTTACAGACCAGATGCCCCCCCTCCGCCCAACCAACAGCATCAAGGCAGTATGGCAGCAGAAATACTAAAAAATACCACAAAATTGCTGCAGCTAAGTTCTTAGCTTCAGTATACTCAACTCAACAGAGAACTACGGACACAGGTGTCTGACACCTCTAAGTCCGCATCGTAATTATATACTATCATAGTCTACAGTAGGTGGAACAAAGCTTGGACTTGGATTTGCTATGCAGGATTGTGCAAAAGTAAGTGCACTACATATATGAGCATTCAGTTGCGTACTGTTTATTACTTTCCACACCGGCTTTTTACATATTTTCTGAGTTGTTACTTTATTTTTTTTGGTAAATAATCAAGTATAAACTATGGTGGCATAGTACAAGAATCTAAATGTCATGGCTTTTAATGAGAAAGATAAAAAAAATAGTAAATGAGCTAATAGGATCTGTGCCAGTATTCAAAATGACATTTTATGCAAAACAGCATGCAGATAAATTATAGAATTATTGCAGTAATTTGTAGGCATTTGTACACAATTTCATAATCCTATACAGTGTAGTACTATTACACCTAGTGTTGCCAAAGTGTGTTAGAATCGTTGCAGTATGTATGCTTTCGAGGCTATTTTGTGATTGTGCTGTGTAGATCAGCAACTGACCTACACATTTAATTAACGGTATTAAATTGTTCAACTTGTGCCTTCAGTGCTTTGACGCTGTTGGTTTGGCGGCAGGAAGGGCATCCGGCCTGTAAAAAACTGAGTGGTGGGGTGCTGGCGTGGTTGTCTTGTCTGGAGCGAGGTGCAGACTTGCATACGGCCCAGCTGATGCCACTGCCACTCACTGTCTCTTGCTTCAGTAAAATCGAGATTGGTTTTACCTGTCTGGTACCGGCTCACCTGGGTAGTCCTGGACAAAGGGCCGTTAAACGTGTGTAGTGTAGGAGTAGTAAATTGTTCAACTTGCACTAGAAACCGATGCAAACGTGCTGGATTTGCTTTAGAAAGCTTCATACATAATGCTTCTAGGTGTTTGTAGTGGTTAGTTTTTGCTGTATTGATTAGTTGTATGTTATATGGAATTTTTCACATCACTGATGATATTACGTAACTGCAGAGTGTCACTGTCTACTATACAGGGTAATATCATTGTGTTGCGTTCATACTGCACATAAGTCTGTTTTGTTCAGTCTCAGTCTGGGATGCCAGTATTATCAAACAGAAGTTGCATTGACTGCTTTTTAGTAATTAATAGATTATGTTATTGTTAATTTTTCTGTTGCTGTTACTGATCTCATATTTAGTTTACCAATTCTTTTATGCAGAATTTTTTTTAGCTTTTATACTTGTTGTTTTGAAAAGTGTATACATGTAATTGTGATTGCTGACATTGTTAGTTCTATGTAGCAAGCCATCTTATTTATTGCCTAAAACAAAGTATTTCTTGTAAATAAATTGTTCATTTGCTGTATTTTCCTCCCTTTAGTGGTGTGTACCTATGCTAGGCAGTGCTGCCACTTTACTACTGCTAATTCCATTTAACAGTCATTTTCTAGGTAAACCTGGGTCGGTTCCCCTTGGGTCGTTGTACCCAACTTTCCTGAAAGAACCTCGGAGGATTAGCAGAACAGGGTTTGTTGTGGGCAAGATGTCCCTAGTGACATGCAACCATCAGCGTGAAGGCAACACAAAGCACTATGCCTAACAACTGGCCTGGCCTTGTCCTTTCTGCATCCACAACTGAACTCCAGATGGAAGGGGTATAATGTCAGTACTGTAAAATCTAAGGTTTTACATCCCACTCAACATAAGTCATTTCGGAGACGTTCTTTGCGTCGGTACTGAAAAAACTAAACAAAACAAAATGCTGCCACTTGCCAAATGCAGTTGATGTGAAGTAGCTTACTTTAATCAACTGCAGCTGTCATTACTGAGAAGTGACAACCGAAACAAGTCATTCTGTCTGCAGAATTAGTTATTCCTCAAAAAGCTGTGCATGTGTTGTCATGAAATTTTGAGAAATCTTGGCAGAGTAGATATATGGAATCCAAAACTAATATGGCAGTTATACAGTTTAATGAATAACACCAGCATACCAATTACGTCAAGCAAGATATACATGCAACATTATAGCATTTAACTGCACAATTTACACTCAAAAATTTGACTAGAGTATCAGCCCTCAAAATGACTATGGAGCTATGAATAAACCACTGTGCAACATAGCAACAGTAATTAATAGAAGTAGTTGTCAGAAAATAAAGTAAAATACATAAACACAAACAGTATAAAATACAACAAATATGACTAGACCAAGCAAAATTATGTAGAAGCTATAAAAGTACCAAGTAGCAAAACACAAACTGAGCTGTTTTAAAGAAAAACATGTACTAAACATCTGTATCTACCTCAAAAGTTAAACTGACTCAGTTAACAAATAACACAATAACCCAAATAGAAGTTTTATCATAATTTACATTAGGCATTAGAAATCAGTCATACTACAAAGCAACTGTGGCATCAGTTAACACTGTAATGGTATTCATCCTATGTATTCTCAATGGACTTCACATACTACAACATCTATTATGAACAAGAAACATGTATCAGTAACAATTCACACCTACTCGCAACAACATTTGTTCATCACCATCAAATGACAGTCTTTGGAGATATGGAAGTCATGAAAATCACACGATGTTCAGCAAGGAAAATTATGTAAGACCATAAATACGCAGTGCACAAAGACCAATGCCTCCAAATGATGTCTTAACGGCTACAGAACAACACAGGTTGGAGTGGCATGCAAATATAAACCACTTTGTTGTTAGATATCTCAAGTACTTCTTATCAACTCAAGCCATGTGTTTACTGTTTACACTTTACAGCCGGTTGTACAACCGGCTGTATGAACACAGTCAGGTATACAACGGGCTGGGTGAGCTATACAAATGAGCCTAGTCAAGCGGTGCTGGAGCGGGCCAGCCAGGACGTTTATGACGTCATTGCGTTCACGCACGCAGGAAGGTGGCTGTGTGGACAGTTGACGTTGTGGCGCATTTGATCGAAATCTTAAAAGAAGAATTATTATTTATTCATTTTTATGCTCGGTAGCATATGATCCTAAAGGCTGACAAAAATTAGATCGAATACAAAATTCTATCTATAAAACTCTTTTACAAATATTCAAAACATTTCGTACAGCCAGTTATACAACCAGTTGTACAAGTGGCTGTAAAGTGTACATGGACCTTGACAAGTGGCACACAAGTCCACAGGAATGAACATTAACTGTATGCATCAGCAGTGCATGTTTGCCTAACTTTCTGAATGTCAGTAAACATTACACCAACAGTCTATCACATCTGCGTGCAAAGTGAACTAAGACACTTTTCTGTATGGACAGCACTTCTACAATGCAGAATGCATCCTACTGAGTGGCTTGTTGAATTATCACACTGGATGTCCTAGTGGTAAGTGTCAAGCATCTGTCTGTGGTGCCGTGGCAAAAAATTCATGCAGAGAAAAACCAGCAGTCTGTCTAGTGTCTATCCAGGTCGTTAATGCGGCAGCAGCAGACGCAGGGTACTGTGAAGGGGGGGGAAACCAGCATTGTTAGCATGGCTAAGGTATGGGTATTGCAGCACGATGTACAGAATCAGCTGGGTTTTCTCAGGAACAATTACACAACACAGCATGTTACAAATAAGTGTGACAAATGACGAGACTCAACAAGAGATGTACACTAATCATCAACAGAGATACAGCTTCTTGCACACGACTTAATGCCTAATCGATTATCGAAACTGGCTTTTGTGAAACTGTCTTGGAAAGATTTTGCAGTTTTACAAAAGCAACTTTCGATGTATGTAATTGCTTAAAGAAAACTGAAGAATCTACAACAGCTTTCAATTAGGTAATGTGAATCGATTATGCAGTATGCTCATCAGTGTTTTACACAATATTCAAAAGCCAGAAGCTGTGACAGCGTTAACTATACAGACATCACAGGTCAAAGAACACGTCATGCAGAAACGGACTGCATCATCAGACAAGTCAGCTGTAAACCTGCCAGACAATCAGCTGACTGTAGTCAGTCCGTGGAACTGTTGTGTCTCCTTTCAGACTTCCGCTGTCCGACACGTCATCTCCATCATCCATCTCAGCTGCTACACACAGCGCAGCACAGCTGCAGTGTACCAACAACAACAAATAATCAGCTCACCTGATACAGACATAAGTTAACTTTTAATCATGTGATAGTAGTGGCGATACTATTATTGCCAACTTAACCGAACAAAGAACACAGAAAAACACAGAAGAGTTCTGCCCCACCCCAGAGAAAAGTGAATTCCAAGACTCACCATACTCACCATGACGACAAGAAGTCCATACCACTAATGCACTTCCCTGATTTTTTTCATGTCCGATATACAGTCCTGTTCACATGTAAAAAGCAGTACCGTTACTAGTGGTGCCAATGCGGAAATCAATGTAGCCTTCACCACCAGACATGACGAGCATTGTTGGCATTGGAGTTGGAGACTGTGAATCGCCATCCACTCTGAGTTCAGGGCTGTGGCTTGGAGATGACTGTCTAGTGGAACTGACATCTGTCATACAGCACATCAAAACACACACACACGCACACACACACACACACGAATACGAGAGGAGAGTCCACAATGTCTCGGCAAATATCGTCAACTGCACGGCATTTAAACAATAAATAATATATATATTTTCTTGGTGCACAACAGCATTTAATACATAACACTGAACTCAGAAGTGAAAACTGACGGAGTTACAACTAATAAGAAGCAATGCTAAACATCAAAATACAAAAATAGTACTATTTTGGTCTCCAGTAGAACGGTTCTTAAAACCAAACGCCAACCTGCATTTTAACAGCCATTTCCAGGTGAACCTGGGTTAGCCTGTTTCCCCTCGGTTTTCATCTTCCAACTGTTCTAGAACAAAACTTTGGCGATAACCTGCAAAAGTGTTTTAAGGGCCTGACGTCCTGTGTCATCCACCCAGTAACTGTCAAAGCATAAAAACATAATTCAAACACTGACCCCAACCACTGGCCAAGTCACGTTCTTTCTTCATCCACCAACGGACTCTTCCTGCTGGCTCTGTGACACCAGAACCATTCTTTCCAGCCAAATACTCAAAGTAATTTCCACTACAGTCAAATCTCCCTAAGTGGATACTGCTTAAGTGGATAACCCGTTTGACTGAATATCATTTGTCTGGTCCCATTTAGACACAATGTAAAGTATAAAAGACGGATAAATGGCTACTCTGCCTAAGTGAATACTCATAATAAGGTCCCTGTGCTATACACTTGCAGGTTTGACAGTATTACAACTTTCAGTTTCTCCTTGACTGACCTAGCAAACAGTCGCATTCTGCTAGTTTACACTGCACTTACATGGTACAGCAGCAAAAAATTTGACGGCATCTCGATGTCCATGGAAACTGAGCTGTGCTTGTGCCATGTAGCAGTAAGGCAAGCATCCGCCAACGTTTCCACTATCATTTCCACTGCCTGATGCTTTGACTGCAGTGTCTGGCACATTGCTGTAGGCATGCAGTAGGCCTCCAACAGCACGGTTACATATAGATGGAGGTCTCACATCTAAAACAGACATTCACCATAAAACTCTTTTCATCTGATTCTAGTTGGGTTACCCGTGATACAAAGTGAGTATTTCCAGAACATTCTTCTTACAACGAGCAAGCTTGTCTTGGGAGCTGCTTAACACTCCCTCAGTGTTAAATATTTTATCGTGACTAAACAGTTTCACTGTCAACGTCAGAAACGTGACACCACAGCAGCACAGTGATGAGTTATTGGCTTCTTTCCTGGTCATTAAATACTATGATCCATGGCCACAGCTGGTGACATGGGCATGGCCAGGCCTCCACTCTACTGACCACAGGGATGGGATGCATCACACCATCTATGTCTAAAAGGTAAAGGTAGCCCATACTCGATTACCGAGCATAGGGTTTCGGAGCTGATCCCGGTTCTTTCTTGGCAGTCAGCCTGCAGGTGACGTGAGTCATAAACCCGGCGGTAGCTGCCATTACTTTCCACCAGGCCTGCAGCTACCCCCACAACCCTTAAGAGGGCTGCTACCAATTTTCCTGCTTGGTGAACAATGGGTGTGAACAGTTTGCCTAAGACTGTTACCCGACAGGGTTGTGACTGCGATTTGAACCCGGGGCTTTATGCGCCTGAGTCCAGCACGCTAACCACTCAGCTACCGAGCCACCCTCATGTATGTCTAGTTATTAATTAATCATTGCAATCATTTATTCCATCTGTGTGCTCCTTCCTTGTCGAATATGTACTCTTACATTTTACAGCATGGATGTCTGGCCACTGACCAGGTGCATTTTCAAGCAATGGCACACAGATGATGACTCCATTGCCTGTGCCGATCCACAGTCGACTGCAAACTGCCATCAACGACGTCACACGCACAAATGAAAATCCCAGTTTTCCAGTTCCTACACAATAATCAACTCCAATTAATGACAAGCAGTCAACTACTATCACACCACATCAATCACAAATAACAACATAGGGAACTATGTACTAAAAAAGGAAAACTGGAGTTGACCTACATGAGCCCAAGTGAGGCTTCCCTGGTTAGGGTCAGTACTTTGAAAAAGTGTACATGGTGAGCATGGAACAGGCTGCTGACACAGCTGAAGCTGCGGTGGTCGACCACTACTTTTTGTCATCAACTGAAAACATTTTTGTTCCAGTCTGCCTACGGACATCAGGAAGACTGTTTTGTGATGCGCCCTCGGTTTTCAGCAGGGGACACAATACAAGTACCGTAGTTACAGCAACACGATCACAAATGCACACTAATTTCGACACGAAAAACACACATTATGAAACAGTGAACAAAAAGAAAAATAAATGGATTTTTAAAAGAGGCTATATTTCATGAGGCTGAAAAGCAGTTGGCACCGAAAGTAAAGAGGAGCCTAACACAAACTGAAACTTTTACCTAACTTGAGTAGTTTTAGCATGTCTCGTCTTGTCCTGATAACTGCCATACCTCCAACAGAATATCATAGTATACCTCCAATGGAGTATCATGCCAACGACAGTATTGGTTACAACCACAAATGCTCAATGTTGAGTAAACTGACCAAGCATCTTGCTGACGTATGGCTCAATGTCGACATCCTGGAGGTGCTGATATGTTTTGGCATGATACAGCCTTAGTGTGCTGTCTAGTCGCATCGTCAACCACACACCTTCGCCCATGCACACCATTTGACGCACCTGGCTCTCCGCACGTGTGTGTGCATCAAACGTTTTCTGGACAGGCATAAACACTTAAACAGTATAATAACAGCTAATACACACACACCCGTTTAATGGCCCTTTTCCAGGACTACCCAGGTGAGCCAGTACCAGAAAGGTAAAACCAATCTAGATTTTACTGAAGCAAGAGACAGTGAGTGGCAGTGGCATCAGCTGGGCCATATGCAAGTGTGCACCTCGCTCCAGACAGATAACCATGCACCCCACCACTCTGTTTTTTACAGGCCGGATCCCTTCCTGCCGCCCAACCAACAGCGTCAAAGCACTGAAGGCACAATAACAACAGCTAATATACTCATGCACATATGCTTTATGCTACCACTACTTTCAAACATTAAAAATAACCACATCTAAAAATGTCAAAATAAGTACTTCAACCAGAGATTCATTTACTTCATTCACAGTAAGTTGCATCTCTACACAGTACAGTTAAAATCTAAGCACGTAACACAACGAAATAAAAGTTCACATACGTGAAGAGCTAGGCTGGAAGTATTAATGACATGCACTTTGTTACGGTAGCCACACCAAATGAACTTCTCTCCAATGACAGACATACATCGAACGGAATGCTGTGGTTTGCCGAGACACAAACTGTAGTAGCTCGTCAATTTCCAACTATCATCTGGAACAGTCACAGATGAACATTTCAGCTTAGACAAGCAAACCAGCATTAATTATGTTACAAATACTACAAAACAGCTGGAACATGACAAGTGAAACAATGTATCAATATAGCACAATAAAAAAATTCTCCCAGAATGCACGACTAAGGAGCTTAGCCACAGATATCAGTAGAAAATTTCATTGAAACAGACTTATAATTAAAAGAAACTGAAAAAATGCAAAGCAGATCATTTCTAAACAGAGCATATATTCCAACAACATAAACAAGTTTCATCGAAAAGCAGCTTACTTGATGGTCTGTGGAACACTGCCACACTGCCATTGGCCAGCGCGATGAAAACTCTATCTGCAATATACCTACAAAACAGTTAACATTTACACAGACTTAACATGAATACTACCATGTGAGTAAAGCAAAAATTGCAAATGCACAAACTAATCACCAGTCAGATTAACCATCATGTTCGTTTATTAGTTAGAATGACACAGGCCTACTGCGAGAAACTGTATAATGACATGCAAAAATAATAGGCCTAAGTAAATAAACTACAGATAAAAATTTGAGTATTTTAATAACAAGAAGACTGCACTTACTGTATAGCTAGGGCTGTATCTGGCATTGCGATCCTGAAGAGTGATTTGGAAGGAGAGTTTACAGCTGAATGAATGTAGATGCTACCAAAACACATTGCATTCAACTTAGCTATATAGCACTAACCTTATGCTACAGTGCTACTATGTTATGCTGTCAAATTCAACTATTGTGTAAGGCCTGAAAACTTCATTTTTCGTCATCATACAGGGTCTGGTTAGTCAGCCAGTCCAATGCCTAGAATAGGAGCATTTTACATGACTAATGGGTAAATTTTTTGTGACAATGTGATGCGACAGAGAAAACTAACTGCACCATGAAAAATACCCCCCCTGGTTGTTAACAAAAATACTTAAGGATGGTAAAGGATGAAAAAAGGAGTTAAAGTGTCTGTCTGCATATACTTTATAGGGCAAAGGAAGGGGGGATAAGCGAGAAAGGTGAGATGAAGTAGCCATTAGGGGTAGAGAGTGAAAGGGTAGGAAAGAGACAGCACAGCATGAGAGGTTGCAATTGATTTAGCGGCTCTACATCACATCTCTGCAGCCCTGCAGTGACTGACAGGATCACATATGCATGATGCATGAGGAATACAGATGGGCCAAGTAAACTGAGTTAGGTACCTGCCATCCTGAGCACCGAGCCACATTGTAGGCTCGTTCAAAAGAGTCCACAGGTCAGCCGCATCAGTCTTCTCTGCTTCAGGCTGACGTCCAGCTTTAATCACACACAATCATTCAGTACACACTGCACATACTCCACTCTTGATATTTAAACACGTCTACCAAAACCAGCCGTTACACTGGAATAGAAATCTCAGTATTACTCTTGCTCAGCATGCTACAGCCAGAATTTTTAAAGGCCAGTCCACCGGCAGCACGTGTGTGCAAGACGGTTCAGTCTCAGTGGGCAGCCAGCTAGAAGGGACGACACTTTGACCCATCCATTTTTTCAGTGCTTGAATTACTGTTCGTCTTTGATATACTGGGTAACTTTACTTCTCTGCTAAAACTTATAGTTTTAAACCAAACTTCGATCTAAAACCTAATATGCAAAAGTAAAGTGACAACGCAGTTTGGTTTTAAACTTTAGTTTTAAACTGAAGTTTGCTCTTAACTTCAACCATGATGAAGAACACAACGATATTGTCACAAGGTCAACTGCAACTGTGCAAAAAGCTTAGACTAGGCACATGGAATATCCACAGTATGCTGCAGCATGGAAAAGTTCAACTACTCGGTGACGAGATGACGCGACTGGGAGTTGATATATGTGGGTTGTCAGAGGTGAGATGGAATGGACAAGGGCATTTAACAACACTGGACGGCCACACAATAGTATACTCAGGCCGACTTACTCAGGGCATGTCAGGAGTGGCAGTCTGGATTCATAGCAAAATCGCTGGAGCACTTGTGGGGTATGAACCAATCAGCGACCGAGTCCTTGTTGCGCGACTCAAGGCGAAACCATGAAACATTACCCTGATTCAAGTGTATAGACCAACGACAGCAGCTACAGATGAAGAAATGGAGAGGTTCTACCAAGACTTGTCTCAAGCAGTCAAACAAGTCCCCAAGGGAGACATGCTGCTTGTAATGGGCGACTTTAACGCCAAAGTCGGCAGAAGAGAACCGTCTGCA